>Ga0326727_10000695_pt1 | contig 135420 bp, 151 predicted proteins | sample MB2enrmetagenome_FD_207643 | JGI IMG/M metagenome (GOLD analysis project Ga0326727, IMG submission 207643) | Lab enriched peat soil microbial communities from McLean, Ithaca, NY, United States - MB29MY | ecosystem: Environmental > Terrestrial > Soil > Wetlands > Peat | place: USA: New York... | reverse complement strand
CTCGTTCAAGCTGCTGCGGTTGATCGTGGATGGTCCTGAAGCAGTCGGCATTGTGCACGAACACGGCCAGTGCCTGGCCAATAACAACGAGTACGACGTCTACGTAGCGGAAAACATCCGAATTGAACACGGCAAGATCACGCACTACAGAGCTTATTGGGATATTTCGCCGATAATTAAGGCCCTCCGAAACATTTAGGGAGCGATGAGGACAAACTCAAACGGGATTGTCCATAACGAGAGAGGATCGAATCTTTATGAACTTACAACTAAACGGCAAGACTGCACTGGTTACAGGAAGCACTGCTGGCATCGGTTTCGCAATCGCGCAAACACTAGCCAGCGAAGGCGCGTCGGTCATGGTCAATGGACGAACCGATAGGAGAGTGGATGCTGCACTAAAGAAGATACATACCTCCGGAGCACAAGGCAAAGTGCAAGCGATTGTGGCCGATCTTGGGACCGCTGAAGGAGTTCGCCGCGTGATCGAGCGCTTTCCGCAACTCGACATTCTGGTCAACAACTTGGGAATCTACGAACCGAAGCCGTTTGAGCAAATCAGTGACGACGATTGGCAGCGCTTCTTCGAGGTAAATGTATTGAGCGGCGTGCGCCTAAGCCGGCACTATCTGCCCGGCATGAAAGAACGCAACTGGGGACGCATTGTATTCATCTCCAGCGAGAGCGCGGTTCAGATTCCCACTGAGATGATCCACTACGGGATGACAAAGACCGCGCAACTCGCCATCTCGCGCGGGCTGGCGGAGACAACGGAGGGCACGAAGGTAACGGTAAACACGGTGCTGGCAGGGCCCACAGCATCGGAAGGAGTCAGCAACTTTGTCCGCCGATTGGCTCAAGACCAGAACACAGACGTGGCCACAGTGGAAAAGGAGATGTTTCGCAGCGTGCGTCCCACATCTCTGCTAAAACGTTTCGCAACACCAGAGGAAGTTGCGGCACTGGTGGTCTTCGTCTGCAGTCCATTGTCCTCGGCCACCAATGGCGCAGCCCTACGGGCTGACGGAGGCGTCGTGCGATCGATTCTCTAACGCTTCCACGACCCGTTTCGAGGGCCGCCGTGTGAAGGTCACCTCACATATGGGCGACGTTTCTGCTGGGAATCCAGGTCCTCGGGAATTCGGCCTTCGATCAGAGGATCGAGGCCTCATCCCCGGCTAAAGAAAAAACTAGTCAGTTCGGCAAAGACTTCCTAGAAAGGAGAATTCGATGAGTACAGCTGCAACGATTGTATCAAGCACACGCGTGGACAAACGACTCGGAGCACTCGGAACCGCCGCAATAGGGGAGATTTCAAAAGACCTCCGCCAACTGCTAGCCGATGTGTTCGCCCTCTACGTGAAAACCAAGGGTGCTCACTGGCACATAACAGGCGCCCATTTCCGCGACTATCACCTGCTGCTGGACGAACAGGCAGGACAGATATTCGCGATGACTGACGAAATTGCGGAGAGAACGCGGAAGATCGGCGGGACGACGCTACATTCGATCGCCGAGATTGCCCAGCATAAGCGTCTATCGGACAAGACGGATTCCGTCTCAGCGGCAAGCATGCTCTCGGCGCTTGCGACGGACAATGCACAACTGCTCGTGTCGCTCCGTCATTCGCACAAGCTGTGTGCACACCACAATGATGTTGCCACCACGAGCCTGATCGAAGTCTGGATTGATCAGACGGAGCGCCGCTTGTGGTTCTTGAACGCAACTCTGAATGTCGACTAGGGGTAGGGGAGCACCCGAATGAACCTTCGCTGCCGAAGAGAGCTACGCAGGCACATTGCTGGATGCCCTTCTACAACAAATCAGCACAACACAAAAGGAGAAAGCTATGCCATACGTTACAGTCAGCAAAGAGAACTCAGGAAACATAGAGCTTTACTACGAAGACCACGGTTCGGGCAAACCCGTGGTTTTGATCCACGGATATCCCTTGAGCGGCGCCTCTTGGGAGAAACAGGTGCCGGTGCTGTTGAACGCGGGACATCGGGTCGTCACCTATGACCGGAGAGGCTTTGGCAACTCCAGCCAGCCGACCGAGGGCTACAACTACGACACATTTGCAGAAGATCTCCACAAACTAATTGCGCACCTCAAGCTGCAGGACTTCGCGCTCGTGGGCTTCTCGATGGGCGGCGGAGAAATCGTGCGCTACTTCGGGAAATATGGTTCGAAGGGAGTCAGCAAGGCTGTGATCATGAGTGGTGTCCCTCCCTTTCTGTTGAAGACCGGCGACAACCCCGAAGGCCTCGACGCCAGCGTATTCGAGGGCACCCAGAAAGCAATAGCGGCGGACCGGTACGCGTTTTTTACCGAATTCTTCAAGAACTTCTACAACACCGATCTGTACCTCGGTACCCGCGTCAGCGACCAGGTCGTGCAAGCAAGTTGGAATGTCGCTGCCGGCGCATCCGCGACGGCCAGTCTGGCCTGTGTTCCGACCTGGCACGAGGATTTCCGCAAAGATCTGTCCCGCGTTGATGTGCCGACTTTGATCATTCACGGGGACCATGATCGTGTTGTTCCGCTTGCGGCAGCGGGACAGCGTACCGCCAAACTCGTTAAAGGGGCGCGGCTGGTCGTGGTGAAGGGTGGCCCGCACTGCATCACCTGGACCCACGCTGATGAAGTCAATCGCGAACTATTGAGCTTCCTTGACGAAAAAGTGGCCGCTAAGCGCGAAGTGGCGTGAGAAACTTCGGATGTGGAACGAGTTTTGTCGGGCGGTGCTCACGGGCTTGGCAGACCGTTCCGATCGGCTCCTTCACAAGAAGGTGCCAGGCGGAAACCCAATTGTGAGCGCGCCCGAGGAGGGAAGCCGATGCTAGTTCGTGGCCGGTGCTTTCTGCTGCTTTGCATTGGCGTGCGAAATATATAGAAGGAGTCAGCGTCCTGCTTTCCACCCTTCAGTTCCGGACTTCGTCAAGGGGACAAGAAAGAGCAGATCGCTCAAATGCCTTGGCTCCGCCAATGAATTCGAAAGTGAGAGAGGAGGTACCATGGCCCGTAATCGCATTTCGCGCTTTGAATTGAGCCGGCGTCGTTGGTTGAAGCTCGGCGTTTCCTCCGCGGCCGCCGTTTGGCTGCCAAGCCCCGTGCTCGGTACGCAATCTGATGTGCCAAGCTGTGCTCCGCCTGTCCCGCAGAACCACGAACCTTCGAACGGCGGCTCTTGCCCGTACCCCATTCCCTGGCTCGACAAGAATGGCAACCACAATCAGAGCCCCATGCCAAATGTTGAGCTTTCCAACATCTATAACTTCAAAGGAAAGCTGGCACGTTGCAACGGCTTCCACGGTATGGGTACGGACAATCATGGAAACCGTCTTGCCTGGGGCACACCCACCACTGACTACAGCTACATGGCGGGGGAATATTGGGCGGCACGCCAGCCGCACCAGGCTATCTTCGCCCACACCTGACTTACGGTATTCAAGGGACCGGCGGTCCCTGCAAACCAGATCCATGATTTCCATTCTCCAATCTCCCCAGAGGGCCTTTATTGGGTAACGCCTGTTCCGTCCACTGGCCTGACGTTCAGCGCAGACGGCAAAACGGCAACACTACGCATGACGGACGTACCCATTATCGACCAGCCGCGCTGGCCAGCCATGGATGCGGAATCGACACCGGCGTTCCTGGATTTCACACTCGTCTTCAAGTCTACAGACGAACCGGTTATCTACGAAGATCCGGGTCGGCAGTATCGGTTTCGAGGTTTCAAGGCAAGTGCGCAACTTGAAGCTAGAATTCGCGTGCCCTCGATCGATTTCGTTTTCAAAACAGATTCGTTGGAAACATCGAAGTGCGATTTCGCCGTCATGGGGACTGAAGTCAATGGGAGGTACTATGAGGCGACAAAAGGGTGAAGCTTAACGGGAGATAACCGAGATTGCAGTCTGTGCACCACGATGCCGTAACGCGCCATCTGCGACCAGGCAGACGCAGCGAGTGCAACCTGGACGACCAAAATTCCGATTTGCTGACTCCACTTAAACATGTACCGGCTCCTGGGTGTTCGCTGGCTCAACGGGCTTGGGGCCTTGCTGTTTCAGTTTCGGTTTTACGTCGAAGTTCCATCTCCAGATTGCGAAGACCGGCGGATAGATGATGAGTTCCATCAGAAACGAGGTGATGATCCCGCCGATCATGGGAGCAGCAATCCGTTTCATCACGTCACCGCCAGACCCCACCGACCACATAATGGGAAGCAATCCAAACAACATGCAGGCGACCGTCATCACCTTGGGCCGGAGACGCTTGACTGCCCCTACCACAATGGCTTCCCGCAGATCATCCCAGGTGTTCATTCGGCCCTTGCTAATGGCTTCGTGATACGCGAGATCGAGGTACAGCAGCATGAAGACCGCTGTTTCCGCATCCACTCCAAGCAGAGCGATAAGGCCAACCCAGACTGCAATGCTCATGTTGTAGTTGAGGAGGTAGAGGAACCAAATCGCGCCAATCGCTGAAAACGGCACAGCGAGGAGAATGATGAAAGTCTTCACCGTTGACTTGGTGTTGAAGTACAGCAATAAGAAGACGATGAAGAGTGTGATCGGTACCACGAGCTTCAACCGCTCTTTCACACGCTCCATCGCCTCGTACTGGCCACTCCAGACCAGCTGACATCCGGCAGGCACGGAGACCTTTTCGGCTACGACCTTTTTTGCATCGGTGACATAACTGCCGATGTCGCGCCCCGAGACATCGACATAAACATATCCACTGAGCCTGCCATTTTCATCCCGGATCATCCCTGGGCCGGTCTTTAGCGAGATGTCGGCAATCTGACCCAGCGGAATCTGCGCACCAGAAGACGTGTTGACCAGCACTCGCTGCAGCGCATCGATGTCGCTGCGGTAATCGCGCAAGTAGCGGACGTTGACTGAGTACCGCTCGCGGCCCTCAATGGTAGTGGTCACAGGCTCACCGCCCACGGCGGACATTAGAACGTCATTGGCATCGTCCACGGTCAGGCCGTATCGGGCGAGCTGATCGCGTTTAAGGTCGAAGTCGAGAAAGTAGCCGCCCGTCGTTCGCTCTGCAAACACGCTGGTTGTACCGGGGATGTCCTTCAAAGCCATCTCGATTTGCCCGCCGACTTTCTCGATTTCGCTCAGATCGGAACCGAGTACCTTGATGCCAAGCGGGGTACGAACACCGGTGGTCAGCATGTCGATACGCGCCTTGATCGGCATGGTCCAGGCATTCGCGATGCCCGGCATGGTTAACGCATCGTTCAAACCTCCGGGACCATAGATCACCTCCTGAGTGGTCTTGTGGTCTGGCCAGAAGCGACCCAGAGTGCCCTGCAACCAATTTGGGGCCCACTTCGAGTACCAGCGTTCACGCTTGGGCCAGTCGGTTTGGGGTTTTAGCATAATGACGGTTTCCATCATCGAGTAGGGCGCAGGATCGGTGGCACTCTCCACACGACCAGCTTTCCCGAATACACGGTCGACCTCCGGGAAGCTCTTGATGATCTTGTCTTGCACCTGAAGCAACCGCGCCGCTTCCGTTACGGACATGCCGGGCAAGGTCGTAGGCATGTACAGTAGCGTTCCTTCATCGAGAGGCGGCATGAACTCGGAGCCGAGCCTAAAGAACACCGGCACGGTCAGCACCATGGCAATCACAGCAGCGGCAATCGTCTTCCATTTGTGTTCCAGCACGAACTCAACCACGGGGTGGTAGAGCTTCATCAAAGGACGGCTAATGGGGTGGTTGTCTTCGCTGTGGATCGTGCCCACCGTTACACTGTTTACGATCCCTGCCAACCATCGCGGACGGAACTTGAACTTGTCCATACGAGTGAATAAAAGTCGCATGGCTGGATCGAGTGTGATGGCCAGCACGCCCGCGATCGCCATCGCGAAAGTTTTGGTGAATGCCAGCGGCTTGAACAGGCGGCCTTCCTGGGCTTCCAACGTAAATACCGGCAGGAATGCAACGGCGATGACGAGCAGCGCGAAGAAGCTGGCTCCGCCGACTTCCTTCACGGCAGAGATCACGACATCGTGATAGTCCCCTGGACGCCCTTCCGCATTCCAGTGTTCGAGCTTCTTGTGTGTTTGCTCGACAACTACGATGGCTGCATCGATCATGGCTCCAATCGCGATCGCGATTCCGCCGAGCGACATGATATTGGCCGACATGCCGCTCATCTGGATCGGAATAAACGCGATGATCACGGTTACGGGGATAGTAATAATGGGAATGAAAGCACTGGGGAAGTGCCACAAGAAGATCATGATCACCAAGCTGACGATGACCAGTTCCTCTACGAGCGTGTGCTTCAAGTTATCGACCGAGCGGTCGATCAGGTCTGAACGATCATAGGTGTTGACGATCTTCAGGCCCTTCGGCAGCGTGGGCTCGATGTCGGTGATCCTTTGCTTCACCCGCTCGATGACTTTTTGTGCGTCCTCGCCGAACCGCATGATGACGACGCCACCGACCGCTTCCCCTTGGCCATCCAGTTCGCCGACGCCACGCCGCATGTCGGGTCCGAACGTCACCGTGGCGATGTCTTTCACCAGCACCGGTGTTCCGGTTTGCGGATTCGACATTACGACAATGTTGCCAATATCATCGAGTGATTTGATATAGCCGCGCCCGCGCACCATATATTCGCGACCCGACATCTCGACCAACCGCGCTCCAACATCGTTGTTGCTCTTCCCAATGGCGTCCACCACAATATTGATCGGAATTTTGTAGCCCAGCAGTTTGTTGGGATCGATATTGACCTGGTACTGTCGAACAAAGCCACCTAAGGGTGCTACTTCGGCGACACCGGGCACGGATTGCAGCGCATAGCGTAAATACCAATCCTGATAGCTGCGCATTTTCTCAATGCTGTATTGCCCGGTGGTATCCACCAGCGCGTACTGATACACCCAACCGACGGCGGTCGCATCCTTTGCTAACTCAACACTGACGCCTTTCGGCAGGCGTGGGACGACGGAGTTCAGATACTCAAGAGTTCGCGAGCGTGCCCAATAAATGTCCGTACCTTCCTCGAAGATGATGTACACGTAGGAGTAACCGAAGTCCGAGAAGCCGCGAATATCCTTCACCTTCGGCAAACCCAGTAATGCCGAAGTGATGGGATAGGTCACCTGATCTTCCATGATGTCGGGGCTGCGGTCCCACCTGGAATAAACGATGACCTGCGTGTCCGACAAGTCGGGAATCGCATCCAGCTTCGTGTTCTTCATCGAATGCCAGCCCACGAGTACACCCACGCCGATGAAGAGAAAGACGAGAAACTTGTTTTTCGCGCACACCTCAATAGTTCGGTTAATCACTGCTGGGCCTCCGCCATCACTTCAGGTAGGCTCCGCAGAACACCACCGTTTTGTGCCACAAATGCTTCGGCAGCCTTCCGCTCGCTGAACGCGAAAGTGCCGGGCGAGCAGCGATCGAATGCCAACTGTTCCATGTGCTTGGATTCGTCCATCTTGGACATGTCGTGTTCGCAGGCGATCACCCGGCTATCCTCGACAAACCACGCCCCGTCTGGACTCACCATCTTTCCCGTGGGATAGTCCGTCACTTCGATCAGCCGCAAGGGCTTCTTTTCCTGTCGCGCTTCCGTCACCGCACAATGCGTGCAGCAGACGTTGCGCCGCCTCCCGCCGACTTCCGCCACCACATGGGCTTTCGGATTGATGCGACGTTGGCAGAAACCGCATTCCATCTGCGCGCGGCTGTTCATCAGCAAGTACCCGCCCGCAAACAGGCCCGCTATTACGATTAAGACCATCGCGAAATAGATCGAGGCTTTCTTCGCCATACGATTCTCCTTAGTGCTGCATCCCGGCCATCGCGCTCTTTAGACGACTCTCGGAATCAATCAAGAAGTTCCCAGAGGTCACGATGGTCTCTCCTGCGTTCAGGCCTGACAGAACGACCACGTTGCCGTCGAGCTTTGCACCCATCTGAATCACGCGCGGTTCGAACACGCCGCCATCGTGAACCACAAACACGTACTGCTTGTCGCCGGAGTCCATGATCGCTTCCTGGGGCACGACAATCTGCTTGCCATAGTTGATCTTCAACTGCACATTGGCGAACATTTGCGGCTTCAGGTCGAAGTTTGGGTTTGCAAACTCGATGCGTGCTTTAACCGTATGGGAAACGGGATCGACAGTCGGATAGATGTAAGTAATTTTCCCGGTGTAGGTCTTGCCGGCGTAGTAGCTGAGTTGCATATCCGCCGTCTGGCCCACTTTCACAAACGGCACCTCATATTCGTACACGTCTGCATTCACCCAGATCGTGGAGAGATTGCTGATGTCATACAAATCCATGTCCGGGGTCACGGCGGTTTGCGGAAATGCCTTGCGGTCGGTGACGAAGCCACTGACCGGCGAATAGAACGTCAGAGTCTTCGTGACCGCGCCGGTTTCGTCAAGCTTCTTGATTTGCTCGTCGCTGATGTCCCAGAGTTTGAGTCGTTCACGAGTTGAATGCAGTAGCGATTGAGATCCCTGCGCGACGTCTGGGAATTGCGAAGTGCCCATCTCCTTTGCGCCGCGCTTAGCGATCAGATATTCCTCTTCAGTGGCTACAAGGTCCGGGCTGTAGAGTGTGAAAAGGGGCTGGCCTTTCTTGACGAGTTGTCCGATGTAGTCGACGTAGCCTTTGTCGATGTAGCCGTTGACCTTCACATGGACGTGAGCAAGCTTCGTCTCGTCGCTGGTCAGCTGACCAGTTGTGCGAACCGTTCTCACCAGGGACTGCCGTTCAACCGTGGCGGTTCTTACGCCGATCATTTGTTGCTTTTCCGGCGCGATCTTGACGGTGCCAGCGGGCATCTTTAATGTTGCCGCCTCATCGTTGGCGTACTTGGGGACCAGTTGCATTCCGCAATCTGGCGCGATACCTGGCTTGTCCGACTTGTACACGGGATGCATGGGGTCATACCAGAAAAGAATCTTCCGTTCACCAGCCGGTTCCGATCCGCTTGTCGGACTCGCACCCTGAGACGAGTTATCCTCCGCATATTGAGGCACGAGGTCCATGCCGTCGGGAGCTTTTCCGGGTTTGTCGTAATGATGCTGCGGGCTCATCGCGTCAAACCAGTAAAGAACCTTTCGCTCGGAAGTCGTCTGCAAGCCGGACGGCTGATGCTGCAACATCGCCGAAACCCTGCTCTTGAAAGAGACTCCAACCGCTAAAGCGATTACGGCCACGATTGCCGAAATTCCTAGGACTTTGTAAAACATTGCTTACTCCTTCTCCGAGTGCTCGTTACCCGGTTGCGCGGCCATCGAAGTCAGGTCCACGCCCACCATGCTCTCCATGCGGGCTAACGAAGTTTGGTAATTCGCGAGTTCGCGGTAGTATTCGATTTCATAGTTCAGAATTGTCGAGAAATTTCCGATGACGCTGAGGAAGTCCACAGTGCCAACCTGATAGGCGGACATCGAGGATTCCAGCGCCAACGATGATTGCGGCACTACACCCTCAGAGAACAACCGCAGAAGTTCATCCGAAGCTTTGGCCGCCAGGTACTCCTGTTTGAGTTCGAAATTGAGCTCGTTCTTCCGATTGTCGCGGCTGCTCTCAGCCGACAGTCGTTCTTCTGTGGCCTGTCTCACTTCCTCGCGTTGTTTGCTCTTATAGAAGACGGGGATGTTCACGGTGAATGTCATCCCGTGCATGTCAGGCAGCATGGGACGCTGCTGGTACATGTATGCGACGCTAAGGTCGGGATAGTAGTCCTTCTGGGCGAGGTTCACTGCGAGCTGGTTGCGCTCAATCATCTGCTCCTCGCGGTGGAGGCCGGGATCATTCTGCCGCGCGAGTCTGTACAGGTCGTCAAGTGAATAGTTCAGAGGTGACCGCTCGATATTTTCCGCAGACGGGAGTGGTGCTTCGGGGCTACGTGCCAATAGAGTGTTCAGCCGTGCTTGCGAAGTATTTCTCTGCTGTTGCAGCACCGTGAGCCGTTGCAACAGTAATGAGATCTCGACCTGTGATCGGAGAACATCCTGCTGAACGCCCTTGCCGACCCGATAACGTGCTTCGGCGATCTGAGACAACTTGGTGAGCAGATCTTTGTCCTTGAGTGTGGTCTGAAGGGCCTTGTCATAGAACCAGTATTCGAAATAGGCCGTCTTCACATCCACTGTCACGCGCCGTCGAACGGCCTCAAGGTCTGACGACGCAGCATCCACATCCTTCGAAGCAATTTCGCCGCGCAGCTTCAGTTTGCCGGGATAGAGGATCTGCTGACTGGCGGTAACAGCACGATAACTGGACGGGTCGCCCGACTGAACGCTGAAGGGCGTGATGTTTCCAGCCCAGCCAATCCCAACCATCGGGTCAGGTAGTGTCTTCGCTTGCGGTACGCGTCGCCGCTGCGCTTCCACCGTGTGCAAAGCGCTCTGAACCGCCGGATTCTTTTGCAGGGCTTCGCGAAGCAGATTTTCGAGAAGCCGGTCTTCGAGGCCGACGCGTGACGGCCCGACGTTTGGTGAGACGGTTTTAGTCTCAGGTGTTTGAAGTATGATTGGCACCTGAACCTGTTGTGAGAGTACCAGGGCCGGCCACAAACAGCCGAGCGTAAGCAGAGCGACTACTTTCCGGATCATAAGAGTGTTCTCTTTTGCTCAGACTATGTTGAAAATGCGTGTGAAGCCTTAGGCAAATACGCCTAAGAGGGATGAGCAAAAAGGGAAAGTGCTAGATCAGGAAAGTGCAGAAGACGGACTGGAGGCAGCGAAACGATGTTTGGGCAAGCGGGTCAGGCGGTTCGGCTTTTGTCAGAACCGCGGGTACATCCAGAACCGAAGCCGTGAATGTTGGAGCCACATAACCACTGACGCTTGGAACCTGAGCTATTGAAGCGGGCGTCGATCTCGCAGCAGAGACTCGGCAGCAGGAGCTACCGGCCCGTGCTGCTTGAATGGAAACTGAAGGCGCCTGCGCGCTCATCTTCATCATCGGGCAATGGGGAGTGCAATGCTCGACCGGCGCCATTTGCCAGCACGAGCCCAATGCCGACAAGGGCATTGCCAGCAAAACCACTACAAGCGCTGAGGCAACGAATTTGAAACGCCACGTCATGTTCCTAAGCAGATACTACGGAGGCTTGTCCGCATTGGCTGTGACTCAAATCACAGCCACCTGTACGCACCCTAAGGTTAGTCACGCGAGGTTCGGTTGCCTAGCTGGTGCGCGTTGCACTAGGTCCGCCCTCTCGGAGTTCCGTCCCCGACGCGGAAACCATATACATAGGTAGCATCGTGCCCCGGTCACTATTTCATTGGATGCTGCCAACTTCGACTCTCTTCTAAGACTGTCTTTGAACCCACGATTTCAACCCACGATTCGCATGTCTCTCACGACTTCTCAAGTAGTTAGGCGGCCACCTGGAGTCACTTAAGTTGTTGAAACTACAGCTTAAAGTAGCACTGAAAAGGCTGGCGTTCGAGGTTGAACTTCCACCCTACGTACCATATGCCTGTTCTCGATGAGATACATGGCCTGCCTTGTGAGATACACCAAACTCAAACATTTGTTCATCTCATAATTCCTTTGCTCTCACGCGCACGATTAACTCCACTGCGCACCCCAGCCTTTGAAATCAATGGGCGTCACTATGCTCTCGAAGATTCGAATCGCTATTCGGCAGACTGCAGGCTCGCGGCACGGTTCTGAAGGCAGTTCGAAGCGCCCGGCCTGATTTGCCCGAAATCCTAGATGCCCATATGTTCTCGCCTGCGACGTGGTAATCAAACTCCCGCGCAATCGCAACGCAACCGCAGAAGAGGAGCATATGAAATTGTCAGATTGGAGAAACACCGGCTTTCGCCTCGCTCTCGTCTATGTGCTGGCCATTTGTTCATTCCAGTTGTATCCGCTGGTGTCTCATGCCCAGAACTTGGGGACGCAGCCCGCTACAGGGCAGGCAGTTCAAGGTCAAACCGCGGCTCAACCTGAAGGAACGGTTCTCAATCTCGTGAACTGGGTCGGCAATGTGATCTCTCCTGTCGGAGCGGCGCTGGCGGTAGTCATGGCAGTCATCTCTTATTCCCAGGGACGCGGTGTCGCGCGATGGGCGGTAACAGCGGCCGGATTGCTGGTGATCTCAGGCCTCACTCGCCTGATCGAGTTCTGGATTCAGAACGGTACGGCGGGCGTGCAGTAGGAACGCTCACTACGGAGTGCTCAGGCAATGACGCTGCCCCAAATCATCGTCGATCTGTTAACACTGCTATTCGACTTGGCAGTTCCAGCAGCCATCTGCACGATGGTGCTGGCTGGAATCGCATTGCGGCAGGAAGGCGGAGTGAACTTCCAGGCTGGCGGCAGGTTCCAGCGATGGGCGCTCTGGTCGGTAATTCTCTTGACGCTTCCGCAGTTGCTCTCCTGGTTTGCGGCGCAGGGTATCGCCATGCCTGCGCAAGGCGGAGGCATCAGCAGTTCGTGGGTCGCGAGTTTGCAGACGAGCTTCAGCGGTTTTGTTTCGAACGTGGTGGTTGCCCGGTTGACTCCCGTGCTCGCCGCTTTCTGCGTGCTGAAGGCAGCGCTCGATGCGGCCGAGGGGTACAGCCCGCTCGGGTCCATCGTCGCCGCCATTTTTCTGCTGTCTGCGTCAGGCACAGTCCAGCTTTTCCAGAGTTGGAACAGCGGGTCACAGTTCGCAACCACGGACATGCTGACCGCAGCCTGGAACTTTCTCGCTGGGACGATCCTGCCGGAAGCAGCAGGATTGGCGATTGTGGGAGCGATCTTTAATTACGCGCGCCATCGGCCATTCATGCCGCTGGTGGGATCGGGTCTTGCGTTCTTGAGTGTTTCGGCCATTTGGAAGCTGGTCCAGGCCATGGCCGGCTGATGAGGATTGGAGGTGATCCTGTGAATCTTTCAAACGGTTTGCTCAACCTGACGAACTGGCTGGGCAACGTCATCATGCCGACCATGGCAGGTTTGTTCGCCGCCGCCGCGATTTACCGCTTCAGCAAAGCGCAGCCGTACCAACATTTCGGTTACGCGGCACTGGCCTCTCTGATGTGCTCCGGGCTCTTGCGCGCGATGGAGTCTTTTAGCAACCAAGCAGCCTGGAACAACCCAGACCGCTACTGGATCTCAATCCTGACGCTAGTTAACTGGGTCGGGAACGTTCTCCTGCCACTGTACGGGGCTGGCCAGGTAGTGCTTGCGGTCGTGCACTTCGCTGGGTTGCTGGAACGGATGACGATTGGCGAAGCATGGGTGCGCAACCTGGTTGCAGCGATGTGCTGTTTCGGACTGTCGGGGCTGTTGCGCTTGGGAGAATTCTGGGTTCAACACGGAACGGCGGGGGTGCGCTAGGAAGGAGTTACGAGATGCCATTGCAGGTGACGCCCGTAAATCGCAATTTACAGACGCGAGTGACATTCATGCTTCTGGAATTGGAGGACCTGTTCATCGTGCTTGGCGCGGCAGCCATCATGAACGTGGTTGGTCATTTCGTGGGAGGTGAGGTCGCGGGAATGCCGATGAGCATTGTCCTCCAGTACGGAGTGCCGCTGCTGATGGTGCCGGTGCTAATGGCCTTCAAGTATGGCAAACCGCGAGGTTACGTTCGTGATCTCGCTTTCTGGTACACGAAACCCCACGCCTACTGCGCGTTGGCACGCGACCGCGAAATCCGGTCGGCATATCTGAGGGAGGAATAGCAGTGCCGCTTACGCTTGAACAACACGAGCGAAAACTACACGATCCGGCATTGTGCGAGCAACTGCCAGTTCGCGACTACCTGGACAACATTGTCGTCCGCACCAATGGCGCTTTCGTAGCGGGATACGAGTTGAGGGGATTGGCATCGTATTTCGCGAGCGACGAAGGCCGAGACCGGGGGAAGTCGATGCTAGAGGCGCTCCTGCGCTCTTTACCGGAACAGAGCATGAGAGTGCAGTTCCGTTACGAAGTAGTGGAGGACCTGGGGGACCTGCTTGAGCAGTATGGCGAAGCCCAGCAATCAGAAAGGGCAGAGGTGATTGCACTCGATGAGCTGCGCGTCGAACGATGGCGAACGAAAGAGGCGACCGGCCACTACATGCGGCCTCTATTGCACGTTTACTTCATCTGGGATCCGGTCGTTCATCGCCGTATTGCCGGCAAGCCACTGAAGCCGACGGGCAATCCCTTCACCTTATCGGCCCGCAAATGCATTGAGCGTAGCGCTCGGGAGCATCGACAATTGCTGGCAGAATTCGAGAGTCTACTGCGTGGGTTAGAGACGACGCTCGAAGCGGCAGAACTCGGCGCGCGCCGACTGACCGACGAGGATCTGTTTCTTGAGGCAAAACGAGCGCTCAATCCCTTGTCTCCGGATTCTCGGCCGTACAGGCGGGGTGAGGATTCGCTCGAATACAGGAGCGCCCGCGAGCAGATCGTTGATATTAGTATCGCCGACGAGACCGACTCCTATCTGAATGTCGGCGGAATCCTCTATTCCTTTGTAAGTCTGAAAGAACTCCCGGACGCGACTTTCCCCGGAATCCTGCGAGAGTTGATCGGTCTCGATTTCCCACTCATTGTTAATGCGCAGATCACCATTCCCGATCAAGCAAAAGTGCTCAAAGGCTATAAGAGCCGGTTGCGCAAGATGCAGGCTGTGCAAAGAGACTCGAATGGCGGATTTCGGACCAACGTGGAAGCCCAGGTTGCCGAGGGCCAGTTGGTCAGGGTACAACAGGACATCATTTCGAGTTCGGTCAAGACGGCCAAGCTGAGCTTGGTCATCGGAACGCGCACCCCCCGCCCAGCAGTCACGACCGCAGAACTGGAGCAATCAGAGCGAACCATCGACAACCAGCGCCAACAGCTTCTCTACGCGATTTCCCGCATGAACGGCGCGAAGGCGGTGGCTGAGTCGTTGGCGAAGAAGCGCTTGTTTTTTAGTTCAGTTCCGGCAATGGCAGAGCCCGACAAGCGAGACCAGGACTTGCTCACCTCGAATGCGGCGGATCTTGTGCCGGTCGAGACCCCATGGCGCGGAACACCGCGGTCACCATTATTCCTGCTTGAAACTCCGTACCGCCAGCTCATTCCTTTCTCACCGTTTGACCCCGGCTTGAGCGACGCGAACATGCTGGTGATGGCGAAAACTGGCGGCGGAAAGACGGTCATGGTGCAGCAGTTTCTTTTGATGGCCGCCCGGAGTAATCCGCTGATTTCGATTCTTGAGCGTGGTGATTCATACCGCCCGCTAGTTGAGTTGATGGGTGGACGGATGATCACCATGTCGCTCGATAGCGACCAAACGATCAATCCCTGGGATTTACCGGAAGGAGAAAGAGAGCCGAGCAAGGAGCAAGTCGCGTTTCTGAAAAATCTGACGCGCCACATGCTCGGCGAGGGCGAAGCTGAAGACACACAACTGCTTGAGAACCTCATCACGGAGGCCATTCTTCGGACTTATAAAAGGGCGGCAATCCGGCCCTCGACTCCCATTCCAACATTCTCCGACCTTCGTGACGAACTCTCACAGTGGCGTGACGAGGAAAAGAACCAGCGCGTCATGGACGAAGCCCACCTGGCAGCGATCAAGCTGCGCAGTTGGACCGGCGAGAAGGGAGTGTATTCAAAGCTGTTTGATAGTCCAACCACGATTTCTCTCGACAACCCCTGGCTCTTCTTCAACGTGGAGCAATTGAGCGATGACCCGCGCCTCGAAACCGCAATGAGCCTCCTCATTGCTCATGCCACTGCGCAACGAGCCGCAGGAAAGGGGGGCAGGCGGAGCATTACAGTTCTTGATGAGTGTTGGTTCCTGCTTGATTCTCCGGTGCTGGCGCCCGAAGTGGTCCAACTGTTTCGTACGGCGCGCAAACGCAATGCCAGCGTCTGGGGAATGAGTCAAACCGCGGAAGATTTTGTGGGTACCGGCTCGAAGCCGAGGCCGCACGGGGCGGGCATCGTTAAGAATTCGACCACCAAGATCATCGGCCAGCAGCCGGGAGACATGACCGCCCTGCGGGAGCACCTGCACCTGAACGATACCGCTTTGAACCAGATCAAGCATTTCAGCGCTCCCATCAAGGGTAAAAGCGCCGATGCGCTCATCGTAATCGGCGAGAAAACCGACACCACCCACACAATCCGCATGTCACCGACGACGGTCGACTACTGGATCATGACGACCTATGCGCGCGAACGTGTTTATCGGTCGTGGTGGTTAGAGCAACGAAGGTCGGTGCCTTTGATCGAAGCCTATCGCGAGCTAGCCGAACGGTTCCCGGCAGGTCTGGCCGATGTTGATCCACTTCCGGAAGAAATCTCAGGAGAAGTCGCAAGAGGTACACGCATATGAAGATGAAAACTTTGGAGCTTCTTCGCAACTTTCAGCACAGATTCAACCGCAGCAGGCGATGGCTGTTCGTAGCAGTGATCACCTTGTGCTTAATTCCCTCAAACACGCGAGCTGACGGAATCGGCGATATTCTGTCCCTCTTCCATACCATCACCAGCACTCTCCAAGGCCCCATTGGCGGAGCGTTGAGCGAAATGCGAAAGGTGAGTACCGAAGTCAACAATTTTCGCCAGCAGATCATCTGGCCTTTAGCCCTGATCAACCAGACGAGATCATTTGTCAGTGCAACGCGGGCGCACTATACCGGCTTGATGTCTCAGATTGAAGGCCTCAAGAACAACAGCGCGACCCTTGCTCTTCCCATGCAGTTGGAGTCGATGTTCCGAGGCGCCCAGTCGGGGTCCATCGGTCAGATCCCTTCGCTGTACACGCAGGTCTACCAGCCGGTTGCGCTGGCTGGAATTGCCCAGCCGGGGCAGCGCGACCTCATGGACATCGACGATGCAATGGCCATGGATTCGCTCAAAACTTCCATGGTCTCAGACCAAACGACTCAGGGGATGCTGACTCTCGCGGATTCTCTCGAACAGCAGGCGATGACTGCGGCTCCTGGGTCGGCGTCTATGGTTACGGCCCAGGCCCGCGTCGCCGATCTTGTGACCCAGGCGCGGCTTGCGAAAATGCTTGCCGCTCAACTGCGCCAGGAAGCAACGAAACTCGCGCACCAGAATGCGACGCTCAAGCACAGCGCCACAACGACGCAAAATCTCTTCAACCAGATCCAGCAAGTTCTAGCTCATCCCTAAGGAGTTCGAGAATGAATCGCCCCACACTGAATCGTCTTTGGAAGTTCCTCCGGAACGCAGTGATCGCGGTATGCGGTCTGGCCATTGCAGTTGCCCTGCTCCCCAGCAAGGCTCGCAGCCAGCTTGGACTTGATCCTTGCTGCGCCATAATGTCCGCCGGGCTCAACTCGATTTCCGGCCTGCTGCGCAACGTTGTGGCTCAGCCGCTTGGTTCCATTCAGCAGAACCAACAGCAATCTGCAAACTTCGAGCAGCAGGTGGTATTTCCCCTGACCGCGATTACTCAAGCCAGAAACATGGCTGTCCAATTCGAGGGCCAATTCGTCCAGATGCGTCAACTCTTCCAGTTGCCCATATCGAGCGCGACCCTGCGCACACCGCAACTGCTCGAACAAAGCCTGCTCTCAGGCAATCCGGGGGCAATGCCACAGATCACAAGCAACTACTCGGCTCTGTATGGGACCGTGATGCCGCCGGCAAACGCGCCCCAGTCGGTCCGGAACATGGTCGATATGACCGACGCGGAAGCACAAGCTGCAATGAAAAAGGCGGTCGAGATCGATGCCCTGGCCAACCTGGAGCTTCAGGCGGCGGAACAGATCAATCAGCAATTGCAAACCGCCGCGCCCGGCAGTTCCACCATTTTGGAAGCTGAGACCGCGGCGTGGCTAGTGAGGGCCAACGCATACACGCAATCCGCCATGGCTGAGTTGGTGCGGGTGCGCTCAATCGAGTTGGCAAACTCGAGTGGTCAGCTCAAGTTCAGCGCTTCTCATGCTGCGACGCTTCAGACTACGGGCAACCAGGTCTTGCAACAAGGAGTCCAGTAGCCGTGTTTTATTTCCAGCAACTCTTGAACAACGCGCTGGCTGGGATTGACGGCACCGCCATTATCTCGACGGTCACGAACGTCGCATTCGCGATCCTGCTGATTGGCTTTCTGATCGGCCTCTATCAGGCGGCGTTTCGTGGCGGCGATTTACAGGCGCTTGCGGGAACGGCAATCAAGTATCTGGTCGTTGCCATGATCGTCTCCAACTGGGCCACCGTGTTTCGTGGCGTCAACGGCTCTTTCAACACTGTGGCGAACTTCATTGGCAGCAGTTCAGGAGCGGGAGATATGTTCCAGAGCTGGATGGGACAACTCCAACAACAGTTCACAAACAACCCTTCGTTGACGCTTACGGACATCATCACAGGCGATGCGGCGGCCACGATTACGGTGGTCTTGCTCGTGGTTGCTTATCTTCTCTATGCCCTCGCGATGATTGTGTTCTGCTTTTTCTACACCTTGTTTGGCGCGGTGCTCTATGTGGTCGGCCCTCTCGTGCTCGCGCTCATTCCCATGTCGGGGGTCGGCCAGTTGGGGAAGTCGTATGCCGTCAACGTGATGATCTGGAATGCGTGGGGCATTCTCTACGCTGTGTTCGGCGCGCTCATCACCGCCATCCAGGTCAACCAAGTCAACAACATCCTCGGCAACGGGTTCCTTGGTTTTCTGAAGGGGGCAGGGGACTCGGTCATGCTCGGGCTGGTTAGCATCTTTTATGCCTTGGCGATCGCCTTAATTCCCTTCATTGCCAAAAGGATCATCTCGGGCGATGTCGGGTCAACCGCCTTTGCGCTGGTGAGGGCAGGCGGGGTTGCGGCCGGCGCTGCCCTGGCTGGAGTCAGCGGTTTTGCGGCGGGAGCGAGTCCGGCTTCGGCGGGCGCTACGGCGGCTGGTGGTGTGGGCGCTTCGTCCACGTCTACAGTCCTAGCGTCGTCCACAGCGCCCCCTACTCCTTCGATGCCCGATTTCATTCGCTCCGGAGTTGCGAGCGCGATGAACAGCAACAGCAGCCCAGCAGTGCCTGCACTTAATGCAACCAACAACGAAAGTTCTGGTACCCGAGATTTCGCCACTGCCCGGTCGGGCAGCGGAGGCCGACATGTGTCCAGTTATCGACCCCATTCAGTAACCCAAGCCGTCAGTTTTAACGTGGGGAGGGCGCTCGGAAGAGCCGCGGGAGGGAACAATGCCGAGAACAATTAGCTCTGGCAAAGGAGGTTTCGATGTGGAGGCAGCCGCCGATCTGGGAGCCGCAAGGGACAAAGTTCCGACCGTACAGCATCACGACCCTGATCTTCTTTTATATCGGAAGGTTTTTCGGCCGTTTGTTTGGCCGGCGTCATTGATTGCCGTCGAACACGAAGAAGGTACGCGAACATGTGGTTGAAAAAGAAAAATCCGTCTAAAGAAGCCGATGCACCTGAGAAGCTCCGCTACAGCCGCTATTACGAGCATGATGGGATCTTACGGGCCTACGCCAACCGGGCGATGGTGCTGGCGTTCTTGTGCGTGCCTACAACATTGCTGGCGCTCGCCTTCGCCGCCTATGTCCGCCTACAGCCTCCCACAGTCATTCGTGTGGATGAGAACGGCCTGGCGACGATCTTGGGCATAAATAAACCGGCTATTTCCGTGACGCAAGGCCCGGGATCGGAGCCGACCGAGTTTGAGAAGCGGGCATTCGTGCGCTTGTTTCTCGATCGCTATCTGAACTTTTCGCCGACGAATGTGAGCCGCAACTGGGCTGACAGCCTGAACATGATGACTGCCAATCTGCGCCGCACTGCGTACGCCGGCATGCAGAAGGATGACTTCATTGGAAAGATCGAAGACGATCAGACGACCTCGGACTTTCAGATGCGCTCGCTTGAAGCCTCCAAGGAAGATCCGCTCACCTATACGGCATTCGGGGTCAAAGAAGTCCATCACATTCACGAACACAACGAAACCATCGACAAGGTGGTCAGCGAATTCCACGTACGGCTGCTCGTCGAGAGGCGGTCAGAGCAGAACCCCGGCGGCCTGCTGGTTGGAGAGTATTGGGAGCGCGCGATCGAAGGCGAAAAACGCGATTGGGTGCTGCAGCAAGCCGGCCTCAACAGTCCGCAATGAGGCGGGACGGAAGGAGTAGGAAACATGGAAACCAAAACACCGGACAGCTCTACGGCGCCAGCGAGCACAAGCGTCGGTGGTGCAAATACACGCCGCAGACACCGTAATGGCAGTGACCCGAATCTTCGTTACTTTCTCCCCAAATCAGGGTGCTCTCCGGCCAAGCCGGAGTTGGGCCAGGAGATGGCGAGCGAGGGTGAAGCGTTAATCGAAGCGTTCAAGAACGGCCAGCCGTTCTATACGTTGACGGCATGGAAAGCCGTTCCGGAGGTGAATGGCGGCGGCAGTCCTGTGATCGTGAAACAGGCTGTCGTCCAGAAGCCGACTCAAAGTTAGTTCGAAAAGATCAGCACGAAGAGTTCTCAGATGACCAAACGATGATGTTGGTCCTTTGAGCGCCCTGCGGCTTTATGCGGGGAAATGTGCTGACCGAGGCTTTTTTTCACTTGAAGGCTTGGCCCAGCGAACCCGAAATGGGGTCAGGCAAGAGCGAGAAAGCTTGCGGTCACGCAAACTCCTTAACTCTTTCCGGCCTCCCGGAACAAACAGTTAAGGAGAACAAACAAATGACGAAGAATATCAAGACGAACAAATACAGAATCCCGGCCGATCAGCTCCAGAACCTGGAGATCGACCGCAACGGACGGGTCACACCGCGGTTGCACGATCTTGATCCACTCCAGAACACGCTGCTCAGCGTGCTCTATCCCGGAATCAAGGTAGCGAGTGTGAACGTGCCAGCTGAGCCTCTCGACGATTACGAAGAATCGCAGGTCGAGAACGCCCTCGCCCGGCTCGTTTGGAACGGGGTTCACTACAAATTGGTCGGGGCAAGCGGCTCGGCAAAGAAGGGCAAGTTCTACTTTGTCGACCAGCAGCATAGCCGGGCCATCGCCGAGCGGTTTCAGCAGTGGCCGCAGGCGGCGATTGTCTATTTCGGGATTCTCGTCTCGCCCTGCAAGGTGATGATGGAGGAACCCGAGGCACGTGTGCTCGTCGTCCCCGATCGGAAGCTGGGAACCAACGACTGCCGTGGCTGGATCAGGCGATCGGTGTTCCAGCGTCTCAAAGAAAAGCATGACCGCGAAATCCTCTCGGTCCAGATGGAACGCCTTCGCCGCGAGCGGCATGGAAAGGTAAGCGACGAAGACCTGGACCGGCAGCAACAATCAGCGCTTCTTGAGGACGCGCAACGGGAAATTGCCCGGAAACGTCTTGCGGAAGGGCGCTTCTATCAGTTCCGCATGGCCTTCGCCGATACCCAGGCGAAAGGCGCATTCAAAATCATGGACGATGATGTAGCCGACGCGCTGGAAGCGGATTTTGTTCTACCGGACAGCGCGGTCAAACCAGGGCTGAAGATACCAGCGGTAACGTATTCGATCTTCGGGCCGGGCAGAAGATTTCGCGGCGACGTGGTGGTCGGAATCCGCGAAGTCTCCCGCCAGCTCGAGTTTGAGTCCAGTTACACGCTCGTAGAACATGCACCTGAGGACTCAATTCAGCTGGAAATATTACCACAGGCCATGAAGCAGGTGGGCAAGCTGAGTGAGGCGGTAGGCGAAGGCCGCTACGAGGATTTGCTCGAAATCCTCGGCCACCATCCGGATAGGTCTTTAGCGGATGGACTTGAGCAGGATACCAACGAAGAATTCCGGGTCGTTGAGGGATTGCTCTTGGCCGATGCCAGCGGAGAAATCGTCCGTCATCCTTACGTCAACAATCAACTCAACAAACTGCTTGCGCGCTGGGCGTTCAAGGCAGCGACCGGAGGGGGTTTCCGTCTTCCCGCATTTGCTTTGATGGACGACGGTTATCTCTTCCTTAAGGATGGCGAAGTGTTTTGCGGATCCGATTGGATTGCCGAGCACAAGGCCATCGTCGCACTGGCCTCGAAACGGGGCTTGTGTGTCCGCTACCCCATACGCATGGTTGACGATCTTCTCCCCTTCGTAAACCTCTCCGACGAGGAGATCATCGCGCAGCTCGATAAGGATCTTTGCCGCCAGGAGTGCGCTCTGATCGAGACAGAGCTTCGTGACTTGGTCACGCAGCAACTGCGATTCGAGGGCACGTATGTTCTCCATTCTGAGACAGCAAAGAAGAACGGCGGCGACTTTGATTTCGACTGGATTTGCGTGGTCGAAGAAGACCGGTTCCCGCGGTTTGTAAAAGACCGGTTTTCCAGAGGTCTCGGACAGCAACAGGGGAAAAACAAGGCCAACAAGGCCCGCGACCCCTGGTTCAATCTGGAGCACGTGGCCATGAAGGCCAGGGGAAATCACATCGGCTCGATCACCGATCTGATGACCTCCTGCCGCGCAGTAGGCCAGGACGAACTGGCTGCGCAATTGGCCAAAGAACTCCAGAACGCGCTCGACAGCCTCAAGTGGCAAGTCCAGCCCGATCTCAAACTGGTCGCCGAAATACGCCAGCAGATACGTCAGGCGCCTTGGCTCCGTTACAAGAACGAACGCCGGTGCTCCGATTTACCACTCCATCTGGAGGTGGAGAAGACCGACCGCGTCGGCCACCTCTACAACCATGTTCGCAAGCAGATCGAGGATTTGCTGATCAACAAGGCCCCGATTGAGGCATTCAAGGCGCTCGTGGTGGGCGAACAGGTCACGCGCGAGATGCTGGAAGATTGCCGCTTCATCAATCGGGTCTATGCCGCGATGGTCGGCAAGATCGCCGAGAGGCGAGAACAACTCAAACAACAACTGGAGAAGACAAACGCCGAGTGGGACACGGTACGGCAGAGTTCCGACAAGGAACTGCGGCGACAGAAGCTGTTCGCCATGAACCAGGCACGCGGCACATGCCGTTGTGACGAGGAACGTGGCAAATATGAGATGAAGGCCGTGTTGGCCTACATCCGCATCTGGGCGCAGAACAAGGCAGAGAACCGTATGGGCTGGCTGCAGGCCCTTAACCGCGTGGTGTGCAACGGTGAGCGCTCCAGCGGCTCGATTCTCTTTCTTGCCTTTCCTCAGGAACTGATCCTGAAGCTGGCGGAGCGCACGGGAGGCAAGCCGGTTCGCGTGCACGTTCCGCGGCTCTACGAGGGATTCGTTCGCACCGACTCTTCCGGCCGAACTTTCCTGGTTGATCCACTCAAGGGAGGAGGACAGAAACACACATTCTTGTTCAAGTACAGGGATGGAAAGGTCCTCCTTGACGACGACAGACCCGAGCTGGCCCAAGCACAAACTTCAAGCGAGTCTTGCGCTGAAACAGACATCGCAGCCGAGTGCACAATACCGGCTGCCATTGTCGATGAAGCTGTGGAGTTTCTTCCCAGTACTTTCAGCGATGAGGATGCGAGTGATGTGCCCTGGGTCATGTGAGGCAGCAACCGCTTTGAGCGGAATCCTCTCGGATTCCGCTCAGGGCCTAAGAAGGAATTATGAAAAGACTTTTTTCGCTCATTGTCGTATCTAGCCTCTGTGCCATCGCCGCACTATCCCAGCAGTCAGTCTCGCCAAGCCCGGACGCCGTTGTCCACGTGGCGACCGCCCTGAACCACCTGACGGTTCTCGAATTTCACGAGCCGGTCACGCTGGCGGCCGCTGGCAGTTCGGATTTTCAGATTGAGCGGGAGTCGAACAAGGTCTTCGTCAAGCCCGTGAAATCGGGGGCAGCGACGGATCTGTTCGTTTGGACGGCTTCCCGGCGCTTTGCTTACGAGCTTGAAATCACTCAAGAAGTAAAGAACATGAATTTTGCCATTGATAATGCTCCACCGGCTCCCGCCCCGCCTCCAAAGCCTGCCGTCGAGCCCGAGACAAATCCGTCCGCTGACGCGGCGCTGAGCCGCGCGCTCCTGGGGACTGAGGAGATTAAACACACTCGCGCACGTGCCGCGAAGAACCAAGTGAGCGTGCGCGTGGAGCACGTGTTTCGCACGCCGAGCACTGTCTATATCCATTACACGATTGAGAACAGCAGCAATCTTTTCTATCGAGTAAATGCGCCAGGGGCGTATCAACTACAGACGGACGACTCGCCCATTTTGCTCGCCAGCCTCATCCACACCCAACTCGACCGAGCCATGCTCGAAGGGCTCGGCGGTACGAAGGAGCTCGCCTTGCCTGTCGCTCACGCCGAGGCTGTGGCTGACGATCTTCACCCGGGAGAGACTACACAGGGAGTAGTTTCCATTCGGCAGGATTTGAAATCGCCGGCAGTCGTGCAGTTGGTGTTTCGCGATGGGGTAAAAGCGACCGTCGTGCTCTGAGATGAAAGCGGATGCAAAACTCGGCGAGATGCATGACCGGCTCGTAGACTTCCATCGGCAGAACTCGAGGGAGGGTCTTGGCGATGTGCTGGTGATGTGGGTGAAGGATCCCCTGAAGCCGCGAGATGAGCACGGCCGTCTCCGCGTGAATCCGATTCTACTGCTTCTGGCAATCGTGTTTGCGCTTGTCTTCGGGATATTCCTGGTTTTCAGCATGGTTCGGTTATGACCGCAGAAAACGAATATCGGCTCGGGCGACGTGCGTTCCATCAAAACCAAGAAGAGAGCATTGCCGTTGCTCTGGCCATCATTGCGGTCATCTTGCTCGCCGTCGGCTCCTATATTCTGGTAGGCCGTTTTCACGTGCGCTCAGTGCAACTGCTGGAAGGGTGGCTCTATGCGTTCTTTGCTTTGGTTACTGGCATCTCCCTTGCCTGGTATTTGCTTACCCTGCGGCGCCGGCGGGAGGCAAACTGGCCTCATCCTCCTTTATTTATAAGCCAAGCCAAGGACCGCGAGGCCGTCGAGGCCGCGTACGCACAAAACGCAATCGTGCTGGGCTACGACGTCCATGGCAAACCCTGGTTCTGGACGGACGCGACGCGGGTGATGCAGTCGGTGGTGCTCGGCGCAACGGGTTCCGGCAAAACCACGCTTCTAAAGAACATCATTACCCAGGACCTGTTCCGCGTGCTCGGACCTCCCGAAGACCAGCACCGCATTCCCATGTTGATCTTTGATGGCAAGGGAGACCAGGAGTTTCTCTCCGATCTTCTGCCGGCCATAGAAGCCGCGGGCCGGATGCACCAGTTGAAAGTGCTCAGCCCATCGCGGCCAGACATCTCCGTGCGCTACAACCCCTTCTTCAGCGACGCTGGACTGTACGAAGAGCATTCAAATCTCGTCTTCGAATCGTTCGATCAGGAAGAAGATTTCTTCCGCGGCCATCAGGGCAACTATCTTACCGACATCTCGCGCGTTCTGACCTACACCGGCAAGCGTTACAACTTCTACGACGTGATGGTGATGGCGCTTGACCCGTTGGTCCAGCGGGAACAGATTGCGATTGCCCGCGCCAGAATTCAGACCCTTGAGGGCGTCAGTAATCAGCGCCGCCTGAACTTCGACATGTCAGCGAAGATGTTGCTGCAGTCCTTGCAAGACCGCGAGCGAATCACCAAGATCCAGGGCCTATTAAACCAGCTGATGACCTTTCTCCAGGACGAACTCTCCATCATCACTGGCGCCTACGATGAGATGCTGTCGCTCGATGAAGTCATTGACCAGGAACTGATTCTGCTCGTTTCGCTGAATACCAACAAGAACTCGAAAGCGGTCACGGCCCTTGGCCGGATGCTCCTGCAAAACATGCAATTGATGATTGGCAAGCGTTACGAGAACGAGCAGGAGCGCCGACGCCAGAACCGGCCGATGGTCAGCGTCATCCTCGACGAGTTTGCGCCCTTTGCTTATTCGAACTTTGCCCAGATCTTGCAGACAGCGCGCGGCACCAACACTGCGTTCCTGTTCGCCCTGCAGGCGCTGCCGCAGCTTTTAACCGTGGGGCGCGGCTTCAGAGATGACGTGTCCTCGGCGCCGAATACCAACATGCTATTGCGCACGAAAGATGAGGAGACGGCGCAGTATTTCCTGAAAGCATCGGCGCGCGTTCCGCAGAAGCGGCGCACCTTGACCATCCAGCGCACCGGGGTGTTTGAGGACAAGTATGAGTCTGTTGGATTCGGCAGTGAAACCGACATCAAGGACACCCGGGCGCAGGACGAGCACATCAAGAACCTGCCCGTCGGCCAGATGGAGATACTGATGACCGAGAATCGGCTCGGGACACTCCATTCCCATCTGCATGTCCGAGTGCCGCGCCAATACCGGTTCCCGGGACTTGAGCCGAGAATTTATCCAAGGCTCCACGCAGTTTCTCACACTGAAGGCGCGAACCTGCGCTTCAAGGACCCCGAAGTTGTTCGGCGCAATGGCCGCTTGGCCACGCGCACGGGCCGTTTGACATGGATGTGAACCGTCCATACCGCATTGTGGTTGCCGGCCTCTTCTTGGCCATGCTGCCATCGCTTTGCTTCGCCCAGGCGCGCCCTTCGGGCTACGATCCTGCCGCTCAAGCGCAGTCTCCAAGGCAAAAGGATGGCTTCGTCGATTTCGCTCTGAAGCACATCAATCCTGCCGACAAAGACTATGGGCAGTGTCTTGATGAGGGCCGCAAACTGCTGATCGAAGAGACCATGAGGAACGGCTACTTCTGGTCGAACTTGGTTGCATTAGGGCTGCTGGCATGCCTGTTCGTCATCATTGTGTATCAGCACAGAGTGCAAACCTGCCGGGAATGGACCGCGGCGGAGATGCTCGCACAACACGAGCACGCCCTCGCGCGAGCAAATGCTCAGGTCGAAGAGGCCACCAGCAGGAATCGCGGCTTAATGGAGGCGTTAACTGCGCTGCGAGAATCCGCGCTCCGTTCCCAATCGCCACCCGGAGAGGCGCAGGACCGTCCGGCACTACAGACCGTTAGCAGCCGAGCATCCAGCATACAGGCCAGCCAGGTAGCGACACCAAAGAATGGCAATGCCACATCACCGGCCGACCGCTCTGCGAGCGCTGCGACCGCAACACGGCCCGCTAACCAGCCCACAAACCAGATCGGACTCTTCAAACCCGACGTAGATCTGATCATGAAGGTCAATTCGCTGGAGCAACGGCTGGGCCGATCCCAGGATGAGGCAAAACTCTTGCGTCGCCAGCTGAACGAGTCAGACCGGCGGCTCCAGGAGGAACAACAGAGGAACCGGAGTCTGAAGGGGGTATAGCTCGGTACCCAGAAATGAAGAAGGAGTTCACAAAAAGATGTCGAAAGACGAAAAGGAGAACCAACTGAAGCCCGAATCTGGCGCACTCGACAAGTTCGGGCCGGGCGGCGAGTTGGGGCCGCTTGACGACCGTAACGAGTACCAACAACGGCTGAATTCGTTGCCTCCGGGGCAAAAAGAACTCGCGGAAGAAAGCACGCGCTTTGGCGATCTCTGCCAGTACCTCTCGCAGCAGAAGATGGACATCCCGCCGTCTATTGTCGAGAGGGTTGGCAATGTTTCCAAGCTTCCAGTAATGGATCGCATTCGCGCCATGAAAGACATCAATCGCGAACTGATGGAGTACCTCAATGATGTTGGTCAAGATCCTGGAATTCGGCAGTAACTGGTGGGCTCGGTTCGGCCGTGATCCGCACGACCGTTACCGGTACACGAGACATGCCGCCTACTTCAATTCCACAGGTGTGCGTTGCGGAAGCAAGATGAGGCGCTATTGGATCCTTCCTGGCTTGATCCGGTTCAACGGCGTCGGAGATTTTGACCCGCAGTTCCCGAACCGGGCTGTGGGAGAGGTGTTTGAATGCACCGATCTTGTCTTCTCGTGCGGCGGGAATCGGGTGTTGTTTCGACGGAGAATCGCACAATCGTGCCGGCCCGATTACTTCCTTTTGGTTGTATCGAGCGGCAGGTTCGGCGTCCTCAGCTTCGAAACTTCCGAATGGAAATCAGAGTCTCTGACCCCTATCGCCGTGAGCCATATCGGTGAAAGACAGGAAGCAATGTTGCTCATGAAAGCGGGCGATTGGGTTAGAAGCACACTCGGCATCTGGCAGCTCAGAGTTGCGCCAAATCTGCTCCATGGCGCCTCACTGGAACTGCTCGAAGACGGAGTTCTGGACTGAAGGTTACTACTTATGCGCTATGCCAAAGGCGGCTTGGTCATTAACCCGGAACGTGACATCCCTCTTTTACGTCAGGTCCGCAACTCGCGGTTCGTCAGCCACAACCAGTTGTTTGAGCTGATGAAGTTTGGAGGCTCGGATCGTTCGCGAGACAGCTTTAACTGGCGCGTTAGACGGCTGATTAAGTCTGGTCACATCGGCATTTGTAGCGGCGTCTTTTGTGCAGGGTCAGCGGTATATCGGATCAACCGAGAAGGCCTTGCCCTGCTCGAACATCATGGTCAGTTCACGACAGTCTTGCATTCGAATACCGAGCACCTACCGCACTCTTCCCAAGTTTTTCACGCGCTCGAATTGAACGCAATTCAGCTCGCTTTGGCGGACAAGAACCTACTTGCCAGTTGGCAATCGGAAGTTGAAGTCGCTTCGTTCAATACGATTTCGCGGTCCCCTTACGAGAAGGACTACGACGCCATAGTCGACGTGTGGGTCGGCGATAAAAGGGCCCGATTCGCTCTGGAGTATGAACGCACACTGAAGAGCTCGAAGCAATATGAACGAATTCGGCTTGCACTCCAGGCTGAGCGCCAAATTGCCTGCGTGTTGTATTTGACTTCCGGAATGGAGGTGCTGGTTCATCTCGCTCACGAGTTTCAATCCGTGCCAAAAAAGTTGGCGTTTGCCAACGCCAGGGATTTTAGACAGACACTTCTCGAAACCAGGGTGTTTGTCCGCGGGAATGGCCCCGGCACAAGGTTCCGGGAGTTGCTTCAATGAGGGTTCAATCGATCGCCTCAGTATTGCCTTCTCTTTGGCTTGTCGTTGCCGTTTGCGCGCAGTCTTTACGCGGTCTGGACGCCGTAGGTATGCCCTTTTTGGGGAGGCTATAACATGCCTCCGTTCAGCCACTTGCGTTCTGACTACCCCCTGAATTTGACTTTGTTAGAACGTCCGTATGCGTGTGCTTTGAAGCAGTCCTATCGAGCTGGACTCCCCTCGGCTCGCGCGCTCCCCGTTTCGCTCATTGTTTCCAACTGGTGGTTTCTTTTGCGGCCCCATGTGGATCGTGCTTTCGACGCTCAGCATTACTCCGGCACGATTGGTCGCCATTTCCATTCGGTTGAGCCCAGAATCTGCACAGGGTCCCGCACTAACTTCTGTTCATCTGCGTGCACCCCATCGACAAGTGAATCGACGTGCGGATTGACACACGCACGTGCATTAGTTCGCGAGTTCCGGCTTAACATCGACGAGCAATTGGCGCATCTCGTCGAACATTGGTGTGCAAGTGCGCGCGGCAACAGTGGACCTTGTTACTACGCGTTGACGCTCTCCTTGTTGTCGCCTAACTCAGCACACTATGCGGTCGTCGCGGTCCACATGCTGTCCACATCGGGACATCACTCGCCGATAACCACAGTTCTTTGTCCGGCGTTTCAGATGCGGAACTCGACGGAAGGACTGCACTCGGGTCTGTCACTGTCTGGCGTGCCTATTAGTGGACAGCAGCGCAAGTCAGATCAACTCAAGGCAGATCAACTCAGGTCAGATCAACTTAGGAGGAGCACATGATGTCTCAAAGCAGAGGAGCAGTAAGTTTTGAACCGCTGTTTACCGCAGATGACATTGGCCTGCGCAAGGAGGCAAATGTCGAACACGTGATGAAAGTCTTTATCACCCTCGGCGAGGGGGTGGCTTCTCGCTGGATTGAAATGCCGAAAGGCGTTTTGTTGTTGCAGAGCGTGCCCGACAATCCCGCGTCCGGTGCAATTTACCTGTACGACCGCGAGCTGCAAGTCTTCTACTTTGTGGTCTTCGACGAAGGACGTGATGACAGCCTAACCGCGGCGGAGTTCGATGACCTTGTCACGGAGTACAACCTCGTCTCGTGGACGGCACATCCGGCGCTTCTCCGGAGGGCCGTTGGGAAACCTGGGATGGCGTGACGGCGAGCTTAGAGAGGGACTTTATGAAAGGCGCAGGCCAAGCGACCGCGGAAATGGCACAGAGATATTTTGCATTGTTCGTAAATCGCCTGGCCTACACCCTGCAGTCTCACAAACCGGGCGCGAACGGGAAGCACTACTACTATCGTCCGAAGCAGGATCGCCGGCTCTCACTCCAGACCATTCGCGAGCATCTGCACGGTCAGCTGACCGCTGGCCTGTATGCGCTGAATCCGAAGACGCAGCGCTCCAAGTGGGTGGCAATTGATGCTGACTATGAGAATGCGCTGGAGGATCTCCTGAAGTTGCAATGGGAACTGCGTCAGGACGGAGTTGAAGCGGCGCTCGAAAAGTCCCGCCGCGGTGCTCACCTCTGGATCTTCGCGGACAAGCCATTACTTGCAAGACACTGCCGGATCTACATCTACAACTTGGCTCTTCGGCTGAAAGTGCCAGTAAAGGGCGGTTTTGGTTTGGCGGAAGGAATCGAGGTGTTTCCGCGCCAGGATCAACTCGGCCCTGACGAATTCGGAAATGCTATCCGGGGGCCGTTCGGAATCCATCGTGCTACCGAAAGGCGCTACTGGTTCTATGGCGCAGATTACCGACTCGATGTGCAACTGGAGTACCTGGAGCGCCTGCGAAAGATCACGGAGAGCGAAATGGGCCGGTTCATCGAGGGGCTCGAAATGCCGGAAGAGTTTTGTCCGAAGCCAAGAGTTGAGTTGCCGCCATACGATCCGACGCGCCCACAATTCCGCATTCTCGATCACGTTCGGACCACGTCTAAACGTGGCGGGAACTACTGGGCGCGTTGTCCCTCATGCGCGGAGCTTGGACGTGATCGCAGCGGCGACAATTTGGCCATTTCAGTTTCGGATCCCCGCAAGTACAAGTGCTGGGCCGGATGCAACAAGGAGATGATCCGCGCGGCTTTGGGACACCCGATTCGAGTCAGGAGGCTGGTTGAATATGGAATCTCCGCTTACGACGCACAATAGGCGCATGGAAACCGAAATCCTGGCACGGCAGGGACTACGGCTCCCGCCGATCACGTTGAAGTGTCTGCGGACTGCCGGCATCTACTGCCAGCCTTCGGTATCAATCGAGCATCAGCACCTGGCGAAGAAGTATGTGCTTCGTGGAGTCGAATCCGGCGGCGCGGTCGCGGAGGTGGGCGCATATGCGAGCTTCGTAGACGAACAAGGCAACGCATTGCCCTGGCTGCAGCGCGTGGACAGCATTGGGGTAAACGGCGTGCACGCGATCGTCGTCGCGCCGGTACTGATCCGGGTGGAAATGCTTCGGATCGAGCGGACGTACGATCTGCTCATTACGCGGCACCAACTGGCAAAATCGGCGGGTAGCCAGAGGCCACGGCTAGAAAGCTCGATCCTCTTTCATGGCCGGAGGGGCGGCCTGGAGATGGATCTGTGGGGAAAGGACGGCGCGTTCCGCGGCACCGTCTGTCCGGTTTTCTACACCCGGGCGGGGGAATGTGTCGTGTTGCCAAACGGCTTCCAAGATGCTGCCACCCGAATCACATCTGCCGTGAGCTGCCTCGGCTGCCGTCATTGTCATTTGCTCGGACCTAGGCTGATTGCCCCGGACCGGACGAACGATCCCAACGCTCTTGATGGAACCGACGGGCGGAGCGCGAGCGTCGATGCAGCTGCGGGCGGAGCGGCGTGAGGAGTCTTGGATGAGCGACGGCCCCACAGCAGGTACCCGACCCAGCATTGATGAGGTCCTTGCCGACCCTGCCGCTTCTTTTTGACTTAAGACAGCGCTTCGTTCCGCTTTGTGTCGCGACCCCGTGGATGCCGCCCATGATTCGGAGATCCTCGTGCGACTGCTGGAAGAAAGGTGCGACCAGATCCTGTCGGAGAGTTGATTGCACCTGTTCCGCTTAGCTTCTTCCAAAAGGAAACCTCAGAGACATCCGGTCTGCTGCTACTCACACCGGGACCACTCGCATCAGTGCTGCCCCCTTTCGCACCGAGTTCTTGAAGCCAGCTAAAGAGGAAGGAAAAAACGTGTTTATCGAGCTAATGCCAATGCTCAAGGAGCGAACTCTGTTGATCACAGTCGCGCTCATTGACGGAAAACTGAAAGTGAACGTGATTCCTACAAAAGCCAAGGACGCAGAAGATCAGGCGCTCACCACGCCCTTGAGCTACACGGGATCACCGGAGGAATTGGATGCGGAGTTGGGCAAACATCTCGCCAGCTACGTGGACTCGCACGTGAAACTCGCGAGCACGTTGGCCGAAGCGAAGGCGGAAATGGATACGGCGGCGAGGGCGGCTCGGCAAAAGGTGAGGGCAACTCAGCAGACCGCGAAGCCCGACCAAACCGCGCCGAAGCAGGAAGCAGAGGCCGCAGCGGCACCTGTCGCGGAGACTACGCCGAGTCTTTTTGCTCCTCAGCATCTCGACGCAGAACCCGCACGGGGCTAACGAGGAAGAAGGGAGAAATGCCACCTCATGATCGACGCAAAAGTGATGTCTCGCAGCTTTATATACAACGGAGTTAAGCTCCCGGATCCGGATCCGAGGATGACGCCGGAAGAAGTAAGAAGCATCTACAGCCATCAATATCCCGAGCTGGCTACGGCCGCAATCACGGGACCAGAAGCCTCTGGAGAGCTACTGCAGTACAGCTTTGTGAGAGCTATTGGGACAAAGGGGTAGCGCTCATCGCGGCAGTATTCAGATCCGCAAACACAAAATTATCGCGTACGACACTTTCACCGACCGAAATAGGGATGTCGACGTTCAGCATTGGTCCTGCTTTCATTTGTTTTTCGCGGTATCCGCGCAGGTCTTCGAGAAACAGGTCGCCAAATGCGATCCCTTCGATTCCGGCGGCGACTGCTCTGGCGCACGTCTCAGTCATGTGCATCTCGTACTGCTCGTTTGAACAAGGCCAGGGCAAAGGGACTGCCAAAGCGGCAAACCGGCGGCCGAGGGTTGCCGCTCGATCAGCTCGCGACGGTCGGCGTGCATCGCAACACGACCGGCGATCTCGTTGAAGGTAGTCAGCAGTCCGGCGACTTCATACTCTCCGCGCTGACGGAGAACATGCAAACTCCACGCACTATCTTCGCCGCTGCTCCAAGAAAGAAGAACGCGCTTCATAGCCGATTCTCCAGATCGAAGCAAGACGGGCAGTCTGTTGTCTCGGCTCTCGATCGCTCTGAAATATGAAAACAAAGCGTAGCAGAGAAAGAGTTCGCACCAACAGCGAAAGACAAGAGATCCTGCGAGACCTCAAGAGACTGGCGCAGGACCGCCACTCGCGTAGTCAAACTGTGCTCGGGAGGTTCCTGCAATGTCAGCAACTGCAAATGTCCTCAGCACTTTTGGCGAGGGCGGTCGAGCACTGTTCCCGCTGGCACGCCGGGAAACGCCTCCCGCCACCTGCCGGATCCCTGCCGCCAACCAGTTGATCGCACCTCCATGTGAAGTTGGATTGCCCACGTTCGAGAAGGTGCCCACTGAACAGCGCTTCGCGGCGGATGACCGCAAGGTCATCGCGTTAGCCGAGATCCTGGCTGAGTCGGATATCGCGGTCGTGGAGGACTGGAAAAAGAGCGGAAGAGACGCTGCCAAATACTTATTGCTGACTCTTCAGCGATGGGTTCGCGACCATGGCGGAGTGCCAATTCGGCGCCGCTTCGATCTGGACCTCACACTCAGCGACCGACTGGTTGACTACTCGGATGCGCGAGGGCCGGAAGACATTCTCTATCTGATCGTCGATCCAGATAGCGCGGCGTTCGTGGTTCTGAACCCAGTTCTTGAGTTGCTTGAGAAGGTAGACTCGCGCTTGCCGGTGACGTTCTTCAGGTATTTTGCGGGGTCACTTAACCGGTGGGTGCGCGTTTACGACTACCTCGACGCCGAAGAGCGAGTGGACATGCTGCGTGAATGGTGTGAAGGCGAAGAGGATCCGGAGCAGTACGAAGTTCCGGACATTGAGGGATGCACTCCCAAATGTCTAACAGAGTGCCCTCTGAGTCTCCGGGGCCTAAAGCAGTTGAGCCGTAGCGTACGGAGCAGGGAAGTCAGGGCGGTCGTCAGTGGGTTGCTGGAGCTTTGTCGGATTTCGCAAGAGGCCAAACGGCCGGAATTCGGCGAGGACATGACAGAGCAGCTAATGGACAGTAATCCACCCCTGCCGTGTCTGCTCGCAGCATTCTCACCGGGCGATGCTGTAGTCGGGTGTTTTGACGAAGAGGCCCAGACCGCAATGGAAGTGACGCCGCAACCCAATCTCGTCATTCCGCTCAAACTCTCCGATCCAGCGAACATGCGGGCGGGTTTTAGGACACTAGGTATCGCCTGCGAAACGCTCGCTGCCGCCAGCCGGCTGATGGACCTGATGCCGGGCAATGACGATGGGGTGATTGCCCGCGAGGAATCATCATGAATGTCCAGGTGCAGATCGGAGACAACCGAACCTTCAGTCTGAAACAGGCGGTGCTGATATACCAAGATGGCAGCAGGGCCTTTGCCACGTTGCACGAGGTGAAGCGCAGGCCGAATGAGGCGCCTTACTTATGCCCCGGCCAGTCTGTCACGACGGGGTTCCTTGAGACGCTTGCCAAAGGGTTGGGGGCAGGCGTGGGAGCAGAGGTCTTGCCGGAATATGTGTTGGCTAGAACACCGGAGTTGATTGCCTGGTGGAGCCGGGCGCGATCACGACTGATGTTCTTCGGCGACGGAAATGTCGAGGCGAAAAAGCTGAACGGCCAAGTGTATCCTCACCCCGCCTTGGTCTTCATGATTCATGGACGGGAGCTGTTCGTGCGTGCGCTCAGTGAGGACTGTCGACCGAAAGCCAATACGCGATTGAAGAATGCTCCTTATTGGAATACCGACGCGCAGGGCAGGGTTTGTCTTGGAAGCATGAGGGTTCCTGAACAGGCGAGTGCGTCTTCCTTGTCGGGATGGGAGGAAGCGTATTTTGCCAGCGAATTCACCCACCCGAGCGGCGCGGTCCGCCTTACAACTCATCCCGGTGGTTTCCTTGGTCTGTGGTCGCGCCTCGCAGGGCGGAAGCGCAACTTCCCTGTGAAGTTTCTGGCCGACAGCAAGCAAACACTTCAGGAGTTCGTGCAAAGAAGAGGTGAAGGATGAAGCCATGGAAACACACCATATTCATCCCGAATTGCTGAAGCACAAAGTGCGGGTGCTGGTCGTGGGTTGCGGCGGCAACGGAAGCGCGATTGCGGCCGGGTTGCCGTACCTGCATCAGGCATTGCTGGCATACGGACATCCGGAAGGCATTCACGTCACGTTGCTGGATCCAGATGTTATCTCTCCGACGAACTGCGTGCGCCAGCCGTTCAGTCAATCTGAGATTGGTCTCAATAAAGCTGTGGTTCTCGCCAACCGGCTGAATCTGTTCTGGAGCCTAGACTGGGAAGGCATTCCAGAACGGCTGGATCCCAAGCGCAGGCTGGATGGCGTGGATATCGTGATCGGTTGTGTCGACACGCGGAAGGCGCGCGCGGCAATCGCAAAGTGCGCCGAGGATTGGAGTGAAGTCGATTACTGGCTGGACCTCGGCAACAACGGCGACAGCGGACAATTTGTGCTTGGGGAGCCGCTGAATCGAAGGAACCGGAGACACAGGCTCCGGCTGCGTACGATTTCCGAACTCTTCCCTGAAGTCATCCAAGCTGACCTTGACGAAGATAGCCTACCAAGCTGCAGCGCGGCGGAAGCCCTCGACCGGCAGGAACCGTTCGTCAATCCGACATTGGCCAACCACGCACTGGCACTGCTCGCGCGATTATTTCGCTACGGGACGATTTTCTATCACGGGGCGTTCGTAAGCCTCTCTTGTGTCGGCGGGGTCGAAGGGTTGCGGGTCGATCCAAAGTGCTGGGACCGCCTCCGAAAGAAACCCCGGTTACCTCCTCAACAGGAGGCGAAAATCGGGCGCTTCAGCCTGATATCCTGATAATGTTAAAGGCCAATTCGAAGAGGGGAAATGAGTATTCCTCAGAATTCAACGTGGAAAACACGACTGGTGGAGCGCGGGTTCCCGGACCGTTCGTTCGACATCGAGTTTTGGCAGGAGCAGGGAGATGAAGCCATCTTTGCTGCGGCATGGGAATTGGTGGAATTAGCTGAGGAAATCAGCCATGGCAGAAAACCCACACTACAGAGAACTGCTACAACTCTTAAACGAATTTGAAGTTGAGTATTTAATCGTGGGCGGGTTCGCAGTCATGAAGTACGGCGAGCCGCGGTATACGAAAGATCTCGACGTGTGGGTCCACAACTCACCGCAAAATTCCGCCCGTGTCGTTGGAGCGCTCAGGAAGTTTGGTGCTCCCCTCGAGCATGATGGGATCACTACGGAGACATTCACCGGGAGGCAACTGGTCTATCAGATCGGAATTGCGCCGGTCAGGATTGACGTTTTGACCGAAATCACAGGCGTCGAGTTCCCGGATGCGTGGGGAAAGAGGGTCGCAAGCACTTTCTTCGGTGTTCCGGTGCACTTCATTTCCCTAGATGACCTAGTGGCGAACAAACAGGCCTTAGGACGGAGCAGCGACTTGAAGGACCTGAAACAGAATCCGAAACGCGCAAAATCATAAAGAGTGATTTGGCAAGATGGATCGGACGGTGCTGCATTCTCCAGTGGCCAGAAAGGGTCAGATGACTATTCCCGAGAAAGGTCGAAAGGGTTTGCGAGTCAAGCTGGTTGACAAACTGCAAGACGAGGTGGAGGAATACCGAGCTACGGTTCCTGTGCATCCAGGGGTTCGGTCACTCAAGGGGACCCTCGTCAGCAATAAGGGACAGGGATGTCTTTCTCCGAAGTCCGCGAAGCCGCCGCTGAGGCTGTGCGTCCGCGCTGATATCGCTTTTGCAGTCGGCAGCCGCGGCGTCGAGATCAGTACGGTGACGGTCTAACTGGACGCGCTGAACCGCTATAAGGGAACGAAGGCCCACTTTGTCGACTGTCTGATCGCTGCCACGGCAGTGGCTAAGAACGTACCAGTCTCGACCTTTGATCAGGACTTTCGAAAGTTCGGTGACGTGCGCGTGGAAACTGAATAGTCGCAAGCGAATCGCTACTCCCGTTCTTCGTCAGTCTGCGACCGGGAAACGCCCTTGATAACGTGAAACCAGCCTAAGAGCAGCCGATTCAACGGGAAGAACACTATCACTACCCAAGACAGTTCCCCGGCCTCGATTCCGGGCGAAGGCACAGACAGGCCAAAATATAACAACATATGTTATACTTTCAGAAGAGCCTCCGACAACGGGGAGAAGGCCTATGGATGGAGCTACGCTAAGAGAAGCACGGCAGAACAAGAACTGGACCCAGCAACAAGCTGCCCGGGCGCTTGGTGTCACGCAGGCCTACTTGTCGATGCTTGAGAAAGGCCGCCGTGCGGTCCCAGAATCTCTCGTTCGCAAGGCCCTCAAAGTGTTCGATCTCTCGCCAACCGCGTTGCCGTTGCCATCGGAAACCTCGGAAGTGCCAGTGCCGTCACGGAAATGTGATTTCACGGCCGATCTGGCGGCGTTGGGCTATCCCGGTTTCGCGTATCTCCGAACCAAAGTTCGAAGGAACCCGGCCGGGGTCTTGCTTGAGGCGCTGGATGAGGCGAACCTCGACGCCCGAGTTGCCGAGGGCCTGCCGTGGTTGACGCTGACATACGTTGACATGGATTGGGACTGGCTGGTCCGAAACGTCAAAGTGCGTAACCGGCAAAACCGGTTGGGGTTTGCCGTGTCGCTCGCGAACGAAGCCGCGGAGAGCAAACGCGACAGCGAGCGGGCCCGAAGACTTCGGCAGTGTCTCGAGGTTTTGGAGAGTGCCCGTCTTGCGCGTGAGGATACGTTCTGCCGGGACTCGATGACGCAGGCCGAGCGAAAATGGCTGCGCGAACACCGGTCGCCCGTCGCTCGACACTGGAATCTGCTCACGGACATGAAGGGAGAGCACCTTGCCTACGCATCCCCATAAAAGCATTCCAGAGCCGTGGCTCTCGTTTCTCCGCGCGCTCGATTTGACAGCGCGTGAGGAAGTCCGTCTGGATTGCATGGGTGGGTTCGTCGTCACCATGGTGTACGGATTCTCTCGGTCGACTGCAGACCTGGATGTTCTGGAGATTGCCCCTGCAGCGGCCGGACAGTCCATGCTTGAACTCGGAACGCAGGGTGGTCCACTTCACAAGAAATACAAGATCTATCTCGACCGAGTCGGCGTGGCCAAGGTGCCGGAAAACTACGAAGATCGACTCACCGAGATATTCCCGAAAGCCTTCAAACACCTTCGCCTCTTGGCGCTCGATCCATACGATTTGGCATTATCGAAGTTGGAACGTAACATCCAACGTGACCGAGACGACGTAAAGCACCTGGCGAAAACCGTTCCATTCGACCTTGACGTATTGGAAGAGCGATATCAAAAAGAGCTGCGCTGGCAGCTCGGCACTCCCGAGCGTGAAGACCTCACTCTCCGCCTTTGGCTGGATGCGATTCGGGAGGAGAGAGCACAGTAGTTAACTCTGTGACCCAGCATGAGCGACTGCCTGCGCCTTATGCCAAGGATCACGCGTTCCGTTGACGGAAGTCCTTCGAATTAATTCCCCAGCTGACGATCCGGCTTGGCCCGATACGAACATCTCAGGGTCAAATCCCGGTCCCAGTATTGTTTGGCCTCCGGTCCTCTCTCCGACGCGCGTCGTCCAAGAGACACGCGGGGTCTGGAGTGGGCAGATTGTCGCGCGAGTGATTGACGTTGGAAGTCGCTGGAGATGCGAAATCCCGGCCTGAGAATGGCCGATCAGCGCGATCACTCGCGGGGCAATCCCCGCCGCGCAACGCTCCCCAACCTCCCTGCAACACGCCAATCCACAAATCCGAATCTGAAGCTCCCAAGCATGGCGACCAGATTCAATAGCGAGGAGATCTTACGAGATGCCAAAGGTACAGCTAACCACCGATGGTTCGTGCATCGGCAATCCGGGCCCCGGCGGATGGGCCTGCATTTTGCGCTCGGACGAATTCGAGCGTGAATTGATCGGCCGCGATCCGCACACGACGAACAACCGAATGGAATTGAAAGCGACGATTGAAGGTCTGGCGGCCTTAGACGGAGTATGCGAGGTCGAAGTGGTCACCGACTCGGAGTACCTGCTGCGGGGAGCGACGGAGCGCCTGGTGCGCTGGAAGAGCAACGGATGGAAAACGGCGGTGGGGAGGGTTGTGCTCAACCAGGACCTTTGGAGGCAACTGGACGCTCAGGTTGCGCGCCACAAAGTAAGTTGGAAATGGGTTCGCGGGCACGGGAACAATCCCGATCAGAATCGTTGCGATGGCCTTGCATGGGCCGCTGCACATGAACAGGAAGCCATGCTGGCGCTGCGATAGCCAGAGGTAAGAGAACAACATTGGAGGGCATCCTATGGCTGAAGAATTCGTCGCCCTCCTCCGGCGTGTGGTTCCCTTGCCCATCGCCCTCTACGATTCGAATGGACTCCTCTTCGAGTTGTATCAGGGTGGTCAACCCTATCGGTATCGCCACATCGTATGGGAAAGGCTGAAGCCGATCGGAGAGAAGGCACCAGCTAGTGCCTCAGCCGAGCAAAACCGTGATTGATTACAGATCCCTTGGACTGAGCATCCGTCACGACGAGCAGCGAGCGGTATTGGCCAGTCTCGATCGGAATTCCCGAATAGGAGGCATCGCCATGACTTTCCCGTTGACCGAAGCCCAAAGTGAGAAGACTTCACGAGCGGTCCTGCAAGACAGTTCGCGTGGTCACGGAATCCAGTCACTCACCAACGAAGAACTCGACGGAGTTCTGCGTGCGCTGGAAACTCCCTTTGACGCGAACCTCGTGCAGTGGCGCGTCACGGAATGGAGCGATGACGGCACGCGCGGGCTGATGATGCCGTATGCCGACCCGCGGGCGTACAGCGACCGGCTGAACAGCCTGTTTACCCCTGCCGGCTGGACGCGCCGGTACACGGTGCAAGCCAGCGCACCGGTTCAGCGCAGTAAGCGTGGATCGGCCGCGAAGATCCTGGTCACGTGCGAGGTAATGATCGCTTGTATCGGAACCAACTCGGGTACGGGAGAAGAATGGTCCGATAGGGAGAACGCGCTGACTGCTGCGGAGGCTCAGGCCTTTAAGCGTGCCCTGTCTTGTTTCGGCCTTGGGCGCTACTTGTATGACACGAACGGCGAGTGGATCGAGTTGGACCAGTACGGCGTGCCAAGGAAGATCCCCAAACTGCCGCGATGGGCGACTCCGAAGGGATGGCTTGCGGGGCTCCGCCCGAAGCCTCGAAGAAACCGCCACGCGTTGGTTCGTGCCAATGGGCACAGCGGCAACGGTGACTTTGCAAGTCACGGAGTCAATGGCAAAGGCCAAAGCCTCGTCGCTGAGATCGAAGCGATGGAGAAGAAGATCGGCAATCGGCTATATCACGGTTTGCTCAAGCGAGTTGCCAAGGCCTGGAGCCCGCAACAGATTCGAGAGACCGCGGTGCTCGAGCAGGTGCTGGCGCAGATGCAAGGCGCTGAGCGCGGAGTGGCGCGCCTGGAAGCAGCCAGGGCAAGACTCGCGCCGGAAGCCGTGCAAAGGATCATCCTGTCTTTGAATGCGCCGCCAGCGAAGGTGGAAGATTTGCAGACTTTGCACGGCCTGGTTGTTGCTCTAGAGAAGGAAGTCGAACAAGCGCAGACGCAAGCGTAGGTTTCGTCTGCGCAGTGCAAGAAGGAATGCGAAACCTATCAAGGACTTCAGAAAGGAGAAACCGGCTGAAATGGAAAGCGAGTCAACGACAAATCGTAAATCGCTGTCGCACGAGGAAACGGCCGCCAAGGCCGCAATCCTGGCGGACTGCGAGAAATTCGCGGCCGCAGGCATTACTTTTGTCGCCGTTCACTTTGATGGTTCAGGAGACAGCGGCGTCACCGAGGATGTGAAGTGCTTCGACTCGGACTATTACGCCTACGACGAACACGAACCGGTGGGCTGTGACGCCACGCATCTGCAGGAGCACTTCGATGCATTGGTTCCGCTAGGGTACGAAGACGGTTGTGGAGGGTTCGGCGACGTGGTTCTCGAGGTCGGCGCGCGCAAGATCACCGTTGAGCGCAACGATCGGTTCGAAGACTACACGACGTCGAGCTACGAGGTGTAACCATGGCGCACCCGTTGAAGCACGCGGAGAGCAGCGCCCGCAAATTCGGTGGAAAACCCGAGGACTACTTGGCGATTCATAACTGGTTTGATGAGTCGAAAGCCTTTCTCGCCGACTTCCGCCACCGCGCACTCCGCCATCACGCTGAAGGGATTTTCTTAGCCGAACGCTTCTTTGGTGTCACCATCGTTAACAGCGACGGAGAGCGGGTCCCAGTGCGTTACGTCGGAGAGCAGCACGTGAAGGAAGACTTGGGACGGATACCCACCGTCCAAGACTGGCTGTCACAAATCAGCCCCCAGCGCTGGATGTATGGTCAACGCTTCGAGGGCATCGCCTCTAAGACGTAGCCCGCCGGCTTCTGGCCCGGGCGCGTGTCGCTTTCCTACCAAACAATTCTGTGTGGTTTGTCTCGCTCTTTTGTTGGATCCCCCCAGTTAGGAAAAACGGAGGTGCTTGTGAACACTTGCGTCTCCGCAGTCGAACATCTGCGTCCACTTCGGGGAGGCGCGCAATCCCACCTATTGAGGGCGTCTGACGGTGCGTGCTATGTCACCAAGTTCCAGAACAACCCCCAACACATCCGAGTGCTGGCGAACGAGATGCTAGCCACCAACTTGGGACTGGCGCTCGGGCTGCCGATGCCTCGGGTGGAAGTGATTGAAGTCTCCGATTGGCTCATCGAACACAGCGAGGGACTCCGAATCGAGTTGGGTGGTTTCAAGATTCCATGCCAAAGCGGTAAACAATTGGGCTCGCTGTACGTGGGCTGCGAGAGTCCAAGCATGACATTCGACTACTTGCCTCGCGAACTGTTAGAGCGCGTCATTAATATTGAGGACTTCCCACGGGTTCTTGTCCTGGACAAGTGGACGTGCAACAGCGATGGAAGACAGGCGATCTTCTGCCGCAAAACACAACGAAGTCAGCACCACACCGCGACGTTCATCGACCAGGGCTACTGTTTCAATGCCAGCGAGTGGAGTTTCCCGGATTCTCCGCTCCGAGGTGTATACGCGAACAATTGCGTATACGAGGCTGTCACCGGATGGGAGGCATTCGAACCAGCACTGACCCGAGCGGAAGAGATGGATTCAGACATCATCTGGCGGTGTGCGGCCGAGATTCCGGAAGAGTGGTACGAACGAGATCGAGACGGGCTGAATCGGTTGGTGGAGGTGCTCTACGATCGCCGGCCGATCATTCGGAAGCTGATTGGAGAGTTTCGAAAATCAACCCGAGGCCCATTTCCCAACTGGCGAGATTCGCTGGCGCGCGTCGAGTTGTCCAGCATGAACGGCGACGAATGGCTTCACATTGGGTAGGATAGGAGGCCTGATGGATCTCTACATCATTGCGGGACCGAACGGCGTGGGCAAGACCACGTTTGCCCGCAAGTTTCTTCCGAAATACGCGGATTGCCAGAACTTCATCAATGCTGACCTGATTGCTGAGGGGATCTCTCCCTTTTCTCCTGAAGCCGCAGCTGTGCGCGCCGGCAGGCTCGTGCTCGGCGAAATCAAGTTTTTTGCGCGGCGGCGAGATACCTTCGCTTTTGAGACAACGCTGTCAGGGCGTGGCTACTTGAGGTTGATTCGGCAGCTCAAGAAGCAGGGCTACAAAGTGCACTTTTTCTTTCTGTGCGTAGGCACCGTCGACGTGGCCTTGTCCAGAGTCAAAGATCGAGTATTAAAGGGCGGTCACGATGTGCCCGAACCGGTAATCCGCCGCCGGTTCAGTCGCTCGATTGGCAATTTCTTCAGGGCGTATCGTCGCTTAGCGGATTCGTGGTATCTATTTGATAATTCAGGAGCGACGCCCTCGGTAATTGCCTTTGAGAGAAGCGGCACGCTCCGTATAATAAGTGGTGCGCAATATCGGGCGCTAATAGCCCGCTACGGTGACGAATGAAGAGAGCTTCCAAGAGTGTTCTCCGATTGCCGTTAGAGAGACGTGCGGAGATAGCGTTTAAAGAGGCTGTCGAAGAAGTGATCGACGAACATGCTCGTCTAGGATTGCCGCTCCACATCTTGCGCAACGGCAAAGTCGTGAGCCTGTCAGCGCAAGACGTGCGTCACGATTCCGCAGTGCACCAGGGCAAATAAACAGCGCCCCTCCCTTCTCGGCAGTCCTCTGTGTCGACCAGCGCCAGCGTATAGGTGCCCACCTCGTTCCTTCCTTCACCTGCCAGATCGTATTTGCAAAGGTGCGAATAGCGCAGCGGCTCTGCACCTGTTGAGGAGGTTGTCCGTGCGTCCTCATGGTCAACTGAAACTAGGTTTTTTCCCTCTCCCCGTAGTTGAAGCCAAGCGTCTAAAGAGCTTGCTAACCTTCCCGGAGCGATTTTCTGCGCTCGATCCCTGCGTTGGCGATGGCGTAGCGTTCGCTCACTTGCTCCACGAGGCGCCAGCTCGTCGCTATGGAATTGAGATCGATGCGTATCGGGCGGAACAGGCGCGGGCCCTGGACGTCGAGGCGCTGCAGGCAGACGCGATGGAGGTGCGCTGCCCGGCAGAGTCACTGTCGTTGCTGTACTTGAATCCTCCCTACGATTGGGAAGCGGGCGCAAGTAATAACCAACGACTGGAGTTCGTGTTTCTGGAGCACACCTATCGGTGGCTGAAGCCGACTGGTGTGCTCCTTCTTGTAATCCCGCAGAATCGACTGGCGAAATGCGCGAGACTGCTGAGCGAACAATTCACGGAGGTGCGGGTGTTCCGGCTCACCGAACCGGCGTGTCTGCAATTCAAGCAGATTGTGGTATTGGCCTCTCGCCGCAAACGACATGCCCGAGTCTCCGACACAGCATTGCTAGAGGGTACGCGATACCTCGAAAACCTAACGATGCGGCCTGATCTTCCGTCTTTGGGCGACGCTCCGGACGCCAAGTACGAGGTGCCGAGTTCGGAACCAATCGTCTTGACCCATACCGGGCTTCCTTTGGACGAGGTGGAAGATCTGCTCCTCGAGTCCGCGGCCTACCGGCAGGCAAGTCGTCTTCTTCTCCCAAAACAGCGAGATGTCCGTGGCCGGCCCCTCACGCCACTGCATGGCGGACATGTCGGCCTGCTCTGCACCGCGGGAATGCTCAATGGAGTCTTTGGCGAAGGCGAAGATCGCCACATTGCTCATTGGCGTTCGCTGAAGTTTACCGACCATTGGGAAGAAGAGGAAGAGGACGGGACCAGGATTCTCCACGATCGCGAACGTTTTTCTCACGAACTGACGCTGGTATTTGCCAATGGAAGAACTCAGATACTCACACACGAGAAGGAGGAGTCCAAATGAAGAACGTGCATCTCCGAGTCGTTTGACTGGGAGGCTGACGTCGAGTAGTTTGCTCACCCACCCGATAGCGGTCTACTTGTTGTGTAGCTTTTCAGCTACAGTTTTGTCCGTGCCCTTAGGTTTGGCGGGAGGTCGGGAGGCGACTGGCGCGCTTGGTCTTGTTTGCAATCCTCGGATCGCCGTTTCAGTGCGTTCTTGGAACTCGGAGTTGCGAGAAGATTCCATCGCCGCCTTTTTTGATTCTAACGTTTGCAAATAGAGGCTGTATCCCACGAGGCTAAGTAGCAGAATGGTTGCGATCGCGGACAAGAAGCGCCCCGTGGCCTTTGCCAGTGACGCTTCGTTATTCGCCCTGACCTGCAGATCAGACCCGTTGTCGCCGTGCTCGACCTTGAGCCGGGCTTCTTGGAGTTGTCTGCGTGCTTCGTCCCGTTGATTCTTGAATTCCTCTGCTTCGGCCCGGAGCGTAGCAACCAACCTGTCGAATACGAATCGGCCGACAGCACATCCTGCGGTGAAGACGGTTACCGCCGCGCCCCCGACAAGCAAAAAATGGTCTTTCACAAATTGGTCAATAGCAGGATCAGCGCTGGCAATCATGATTTTCGTCCTTAAGGTTCTGATTTCACAAATGTTAGTACAAGAGCCCGATTCGAGAAGGATGGCTGATCAGTCACCTAGGAGGAAGGCAAAGAGTCTTGCATCACGAAGACGATTCGTCAAGAGCAGAAGGAGTCCGGATGAAGAATGCACACCTTCGGTTCGGCTGGCTCACCTACGTCAAGAGCACAGAGAAAACAACCACCAGCATCAAATTGCGGCTCGACCGCTTTATCGGAGAGGTCTTGCCGGATCCCCCGCGGCAAGCCAAGGCACACCTGATTTCCGTGATTGGCGGAGATACGCAGATCTCCGCGGTCAATGCGGCAATTTCCATGGGAGAGCGGTTTATGGTGGAAGGGCCGGATGTACAACCGACCCGAGTATGTCTGGAGCGGAATGCGCAGTGTTTCAAAGGCTCCATACAGCTTGCCGGACGAAAGAAGCCCCTGCGTCACCTCATTGGTTTGTCGGAAGAATTCGCTTCGACGAACATTTCTGCCAGCTCAGGAAGGACCCTGTTGGCAAGCTCGGACATGCAGTTTGTTTGGGCTTCCATCGCCCACATCTACGGGATTCCGGGAATCCCAGACTGGGCGGACTGGTTTGCAGCCGAACTGAATAAGCACCATGCGTTGATTCCTGTGCTCGGCATCGGATGCAATCCGGTAGTCATCAAAGGGGAGAAAGAACAACTTCTCGACTGGGTCAGCTGGGGCATCGAAAGTGGGGCGGTCCGATTTCCTGCCGAAACAGGCTCGATCCGCTGGCCGAGCCTCGGCTTGAGAGACGTATTTTCGACCGTCGCGTAGCGCGCCCAAGGTGCCCGGATGGCTACATCCCGGTTTGGTTGAGTTCACACCCGATGTGCAAGCCGCCCGAAGGCGACAAACACGGCTAGCGCTAAGAGAATGGCGGGCGCAGTAGGTGGCTCGCGGCGTCGCAAGTGGTAGCCAATCGCGAGCAGCATGATGGCCGCAAGCCCGATGGCGGCCCATGCGCTGAGCCAGAGAGCGACGCCGGCGGCCATGGGGAGAACGACGCCGAGCGCTCCGGCAAGTTCGGCAATGCCGATGAAGCTCGCAAGCCTGCGAGTGATGCCGCTTGGACCATTCTTGTCCGCCATCACCCTGTATTTCTCATAAGCAAAAACCTTCATTGTGCCAGCAGCAGCGAATGCCAGCGACAGAAGTCCTTGTGCGACCCATAATGCTGTATTCATCGGACTCCTCCCCTTAACGAGCCGCGAATTGCTATTTTTGAGCGGCCACGATTCCGCCGATCTTTTTTGCCGCGACTGCGAACGACGCATCGGCCTCCGCCCCCGCCTGGTTCTCTGCATGGATGAACGTGACGTCCGTGATTCCAACGAAACCGAGAATGTGCCGCAAGTAAGGCTCCTGAAAGTCGAAAGCCTCCGTCGGCGAGCCCTTTTCATACGCGCCTCCGCGGGCGGTGACGACGACGACTTTCTTGTTTTTGAGTAGACCCTGGGGACCATTTGGCCCGTAGACAAAAGTCTTCCCCATGCGCACAACCTGATCGATCCATGCCTTGAGCGACGAGGGAATCGAGAAGTTGTACATCGGGGCGCCAATGACGACCGTATCCGCCGCGTGCAGTTCCTCGATTAGTCCGTCCGAGGTGGAAAGATAAGAGCGTTGCGCCGGCGTCAGTTTCGACTCTTCGAGATGGGTCGCCGCCCAGTCATCGGTAATCGGCGGAAGGGTGGTTGCGGAAAGGTCGCGCCGCAGTACTTCACCCTCCGGATGGTTCTCTCTCCATTCGTCGGCAAATCGGCTGGTCAGCCGCCGGCTCACCGAGTTGGTCCGTGCACTGGAATCAATCTGAAGCAGTTTCATCTGAGCCTCCACCCCCAAGAAATTCATCTAACCCTGGAGTAGATGTCCACACTTCTGGACTTGAACTGTCCTTCAGTCCAGAAAATTTGTTCGGGAGTCCAGACAGGAGGCCATACATTGGACCCAATTACCGATCTCTTTCAGACCCTCCGCATTGCTGGAGTGGTTCACGCCAGGCTTGAGGCGACCGCGCCTTGGGGACTGAGGAGAGATGCAAATGCCTTGGAGGGCATCGCACACCCTACGACATCCGCCAGTTCACCCTTTCAGTTCGCCCACTTTGGGATGCTTTCCCGCGGTAACTGCTGGCTCAGCGTAGAAGGTATGCCCGACGCTCTGCCGCTCGCCGGGGGTGATTGTCTTCTCCTCGCACCGGGGACGTCATACACGCTACGCGATCATCCGCGTACCCGTCCGCGCAGCTTCTGTGAGGCTGCCCCAAAGAACGGCAGTCAGGTGATCGACTACGGCGGCGGAGGGGCGCCGACCACCATCATTTCGGGATGGTTCAGATTCGCTCCGACAAGCCTGAAGCCGCTGGCGCGGTTGCTCCCTTCGTTCATCCTTGTGAAGGCCGATGAGGCGCAGACCCTGGCACTGCACACGACGGTGAATATGCTCGCGTCGGAAATGGCGGAGCCCGCGCCCGGTTCGGAACTCGTGGCAAATCGGTTGGCCGACGTTTTATTCATTCAATGCCTTCGCGCCCACATGGCGTCGCGGTCGGGCACTTGTAAGAGCGGATGGCTCCGAGCGATTTTTGACCCGCAAATCGGGACAGCTCTCAAATCGATGCACGAGAAAATTGAGAAACCCTGGACGGTCGAATCCATGGCTGCGGCTTGTGGTATGTCTCGTTCCGCTTTTGCCGTGCGCTTCAAAGTCCTGGTGGGGGAAACACCGCTCGAATACCTGACCAGTTGGAGAATGCAGAAGGCCACGACACTGCTCGAGAAAGGCGACAAGAAGTTGGTCGATGTCGCAAGGTCGGTCGGCTACGACTCCGACGCTTCTTTCAGCAAGGCTTTCAAGCGAGTCCTGGGTGTAGCGCCGAGAGAGTATCGCCGAAGTTCCCTTGCGTCATTGCGCAATTGACGCAAAACGCCCCGCAACTGCGCACCACAAATCGAATTTAGGAGTCTCCGCCGCGTTTTTCAAGTGTAGCCACCTACCGCGAGACCCCTAATTCCCCGCGTCAGCAGAACCCTCCTACTTGAGATTGTCTCCGAGGACGTCATGCCCGAATTTTTCACAATCTATGACTACATGCGCGCCAACGCAAGCCTTTTAGGGGCGCGCATCCTTGAGGAATACCCAGCACTCCACCAGTTCGATGACCCAGTTTCCCCCAGGATTGAGGGATTGCTGCGAAAGCCATTTCCGGCACAGAACATCGCCATCATGGGTCTTGCCAAGCGCTGGCAGGAAGCGCGGACCGGCATGGTGGTTGCCGAATGCGGCACAGGCAAGACTTTGATCTCACTTGGGGCAATCCACGTCCACAGCGAAGGAAAGCCATTCACTGCTTTGGCAATGGTTCCTCCGCACCTGGTCGAGAAGTGGGCTCGGGAAGCCTTCCTTACTCTGCCGGGAGTACGGGTTTTCCTGATCGACGATTTGCGGAATGGTGGCGACGAACACAAGTTCCACGGAGTAAACGAAGTGCGATTCAAGCACGGTCGTATTGCGCGGGAAGGTTTCCGCACAACACTGAGCGAACTGCGACTACGAAAGGAATCGTCGAGTTCGCGGAGGCGCTGGTTGCTGCTTTGCGGGCGACCTTCTTTATTTATCGTCGGACGCGAAAGGGCGAAGCTCGGCTACTTTTGGCGCCACGCTTACCATGTGCCTCGCTCGGGCCCATACCTAGGCTGTGTCGTAAATTCCGACACTGGCAAGCCGGTATTTGTCGACGACTGCCGGCTGACTGCTGCGGAGTTTGAGAAGACCAAGATCTCCGAGACCATTGAGACCAGAGGAGAGAAGTCCTGTCGCTCGTTGCATAGCCCGCTGTGGCAGGCGGATTCCGACAAGATCCGCCGCATGGCGCCGATTGAGTTTATCGGACGCTACATGCCAGGATGGTTCGATTACACAATCTGCGATGAGATTCACCAGTTGGCCGGCGATACCGCCCAAGGCAACGCCCTTGGGACCTTGTCGTCTTGTACCGATCGGATTGTGGGGCTAACCGGAACCCTTCTCGGAGGATATGCGGACGACCTGTTCAACACGCTGTTCCGGCTCGAAGCGGCAAGGATGAAGGAGCACGGCTACGAATGGGGAACGACGGGGCGAAGTTCCTTCGCGCAGGATTACGGAGTTCTCGAAACGATCACGAAAGTGGAGCCTGCCGACAACAGGTGCTCCAAAGCCAAAAACGCCATCACGGTTCGCCGAAAACCAGGAGCCTCGCCCCTGCTCTTTGGCGAATTCCTGATGCAGTTGTGCGCCTTCGTCTTTCTGGAAGACATCTCGGGAGAGCTTCCGCCCTACGAGGAGAGCTACCTGAGCGTGCCCATGGACCCGCTCATGACGGCGGCATACCGGGAACTTGAGGATGCCATTCGCAAGGCATTGAAAGAGCATAGGGGCAACCGGTCGGTGTTGAGCACGATGTTGAATACCTTGCTGCTCTATCCAGACCACCCCTACGGACTTGGAACCCTGTATGGCACCGAGCTTGATCCTGAACTAAAGCGAAAGGTTCGATTCGTGATCGCGGAGACGCGCGACCTTCCGGAAGAGCAGCTGTATTCCAAGGAACGGAAGCTAATCGAGGAGATTAAGAAGGAACTTGCCGAAGGCCGCCGCTGCCAGGTGTTTGCCGTGTACACACAGAAGCATGACGTCACGGCCCGCTTGCAACGAATCCTCGGCAACGAAGGCGTCCGCACGGCAGTTCTACGGGCGAGCGTGGACACATCGAAACGCGAAGCCTGGTATGTGCGGCAAATCAAGGAAGGAGTGCAGGTCGTAATCTCGCATCCCAAGCTGGTCGAAACCGGTTTGGACCTCCTGGATTTTCCCACCATCCTCTTCTATGAATCGGGATATTCGCTGCACACTTTGCGGCAAGCCAGCCGCAGATCCTGGCGCATCGGGCAGAGGCGGCCTGTGCGCGTGAAATTCCTTTGCTACGAGGCCACGATGCAGACGGCCTGTCTGCGCCTGATGGGAAAGAAACTCTTGGTGGCGCTCACCATGGAAGGCAAGTTCGCTGGCGAAGGGCTGCAGAACATCAATGAAGACGATGACATGCTGTCGGCGATGGCGCGGGAACTGGTCGAGAGGAACGGCATTGGTGAAAGTGCCGACGCTATCTGGCGGACCCTGAAGACAGAACATCAAAAGCGATTCCCGGTCGCTGCTCCTTCGAATGATGCTGCTCCCTTTGTCGAAGCACCGGGCGTCCTGCTTGACGTTCAGTGTGATCCTTCTGATGTTGTTGAGCAAGCCACAGACACCAGCCCCGTCTTCATCTTCGGGCAGCGGTCGCAATCGCTGTTGGGTAAAAGGCGGCGAGGACGGTCAGTTGTCCCGGAACAGGCGTCATTATTCGGACTCCAGTGATGGCGTCCGGTAACTATCCTCTCCACCTGCCCGTTAGAAGCACGCGGGGAATCTATCCCCTGTTCTCAAGTACTTCCTCACGAGTAGTTCCATGCTCCGGCACCATTGCTCCGCTGCCTTCCAACAAGGCCTTTTAGTTTGGTTCTCGGAAAGATCCGAAGCGCGCAATGGCTTCGGACCAAGTGGGCCTAAGAAAGGAGACACTCCCATGATTGCAATGTTTCCGCTTGGGCGAATTGTAGCGACTCCAGGGGCGCTCGCAGCATTGGAACGCGCGAACCAGTCCGCAACGCTTTTCCTGACGCGCCATGCGGGAGGGGATTGGGGCGAACTCGATCGCGCGGATATCGCAGAGAACGAGTACAGCATGGCGCACGGCTTTCGACTGCTGAGCAGCTACACGACAGCAACTGGCGAGAAGCTCTGGATTATCACTGAAGCAGACCGGTCGGCAACCACTCTGCTGTTGCCGGACGAGTATTGACGGAAGTACAAAGATCCCGCCGGCCTTCCCCGACCCCTCAACCTTCCCGCCAGTTCTTGAAGCTCGCATTTCAAATCAGCAAAAGGAGAAAACAAGGTATGACAGAAACCAGTACGTTAATTGGCTACGGCGGACGAACGATTGGCCGCGAAGCATTAGCCCTGGTGCCCACACCACCAGCAACAGAAACCCACCGCCCAGTGCCGCATCATGAGATCGTTCAAGCTCTCATAGAAACGCTCGGATTTCGCCACATTGGCGTAGTTCACGAGGAGTATGCGGTCTCACCGGACGGCATGAAAGCCTTCGGCGTGCTCGATCTCGCAACCGAGATGGAAGGATGCCGCTTTTCAATCGGCTTGCGGAATTCGCACGACAAGAGTATGCGTCTGGCGATGACCTGCGGTTACCGCGTGTTCGTGTGCTCGAACATGGCGTTTGCCGGGGATTTCACGCCGGTTCTTGCCAAGCACTCGAAGTCGTTCTCGCTCATCGATTGCATCTCGGTTGGCGTGGACCGGATGCAGCGGAACTTCGAACCGATGCGGAAGCAAGTGGAAGCCTGGCAGAAAAGTGAATTGACGGATGTCACCGCCAAGGTGGTGATCTACGAGGCATTCGTCGAGGGCAGACTCGAAGCCCCCAAACATCTCGCCCGCACCGTGCATGATCTGTACTTCGAGCCGACGTACGAGGAATTCCGGTCGCGGACGATCTGGAGTCTTTCCAATGCGTTTACGTCCGCATTCAAGGAACTGGACCCTATTCCTCAATTCAAGGCTACGGCTAAGCTGGGGGAATTCCTGGAAGCGCGGTTCTCACAATCGTTCTAGCTAGAGTGTGGAGCGATGTCGGCCAGCCGCCTCTCCTTTCCATTCCGAAAAGAAATTGAATACGCAAGTCCTTCGGCTCGCACCAAATGATGTGAAAACGCTTGCACACTATGCCGGCAAGAAAAGTCGCGCGTATAATGGTGCCGCTGTTGAAGTCCAAATGGAGATTCCACTTCTAGCTCTTAGGCCGTTTGCAGGGTGCATCTCGGAGGAGGGAACCGTGAACAGAGGTTCCACCGCGTCCTCTTTCCTAAGTGTTCTTGCATTGCTCATGCTGATGGCTTGTTTGGCAGCTGCCCAAACTCGCATTGCACGTGATGACAGACCGAGTTTCACGTTGAGCGTGAGCCCTTCGTCACAAACCGTGACGGCTGGGTCGAGCGTCACCTATACCGTCTTTGTATCGCCACTGAGAGGTTTTACAGGAACGGTAGACCTAAGTATAAGTGGCGTAGGACTAAGGTCCGCCCTAGATCCGTCTTCGATTAGCGCTGGTTCAGGCGCCTCCGTGCTGCAAGTGGCGACTTCGCCTTCCATCTATGCTGGAACCTACGGGCTGACCATCACGGCTACCAGCGGAAGCTTGTCGCACTCGGCGTCTGTCACACTGAAAATGGTACCCCAAAATTATGACGGCACTGTCGATAACTGGATGGGGTACACGTGGGACTTTCAAAACGGTCAACCTGCGGGCGGCGGAACATTGATTGCCTACAAAGGGAATCTGGTCGTCGATTCGGACGGGTATTTACACGTGAACGTCAGGGAGAAGGACGGTACCTATACCGACGCGGAAATGTACACTAGGAATCTATTTAACTTCGGCACGTTTCAGTGGGTGCTCCAAGGCACTAACTACTACAAAATGGATTCGCCACTTGTGCTGGGCTTGTTTACATACGGACCCAACGCAGGCGTGGGTATTGACGGGGAAAATGAGATCGATATTGAGTTTTCCAATTGGGACGGCACGGGCGTCCCGAATCAAGTCGCCGATTTCACTGTGTACCCATCTACCGGGAACGGTACCGACGGTCAAATCGATCACGAGCGCGACTTCTATGTCCGAACGCCCAAGACCGAAACTACTACCGCCCGGTTTGTGTGGAGCTCGACCAGCGTGGAATTCTATCTCATGGCTGGCACAGTACCGGTCAATCAGCCAGTAACCCATGCGTTCCATCACTGGACTTATGATGGAACTAACACCGTCCATGGAGTCACGACCACGGATCCAGCTAAGTGGATCCCTCAGGATCCCTGCCCGGTTGACATCAATCTGTGGAATTTTAACGGGATACCCACGCACACTTGGGACATCGTGGTTCAGGAGTTCGATTACTTACCTGCACAGTAATCTCCCGTACTTCTCGACATTGTGCCGGGGAAAATCGGAGTTACGGCGTCAGACGCCACTTCGCCTACATGCCACCCTTCGCAGGAGACAGTTTGAACACGGTGCCGCAGCCGTAGTCACAGTTATTGGTCGCGCCGCCCTCGGTAGTCGTGCCGTAAAGGTTGCCTTCCTCGTCCATGATCAGACTATCCCAGGGTTCCTCTCCTTTGCTTGTTTGCCTCCCGAAACTGTAAAGCACCTTCTCCGTCCACGCGCTGCCTTTTTCGGCGGGAGGAGACATCTGGAACACCGTGCCAAAGCCGTACTTGCCGCCTCCGGTAGTCGTGCCGTAGAGGTTGCCCACCTTATCCATAATCAAGCCATCGAAGGGGTACGCCCCGTCTCTGGAGTGGCTCCCAAAACTGTAAAGCACCGACTCGGTCCACACGCCGCCTTTCTCAGGGGATAGCTTGAAGACCGTGCCCAAGCTGTACGCGCCGCCCTCATTGGTCGTGCCGTAGAGGTTGCCCGCCTTGTCCATGATCAGGCCCGCGTAGGGAAGCAAACCGTCGTTTGGGGCGCCTCCAAAGCCGTAAAGTACCGTCTCGGTCCACGCGCCGCTTTTCTCAGAAGACAGCTCGAACACCGTGCCGGCGTTGTTCGCGCCGCCGCTGTAGGTCGTGCCGTAGAGACCTGCCGGCCAGCGGTCCAGTAATCGCCGAGGTTGCGGCGGTTGATGATTTCACACTGTCAGGCTCTGACACGATGCGGAGGGCGTGCAACATCATCAACGCCCAGCAGACCGTCTGCTGGATGGCAGTCCGAGTCATCTTCATTTCACGTTTCGAGCAAAAAAAAAGCGGTTACGAACGGTCCCAGCGTGGCCGAAGCGAAGTTTTTCGTCGACGCCTCGTTCGTCGCGATTTCGAGCTTGATGCTGCGATGAGCCGCGCGCTAAGAGATTGGCTGGCGAACGGCAGACCGAGCCAGCCGCTCTCTTGGAACTCACCCGCAATCAGTGACCTGACCGGGAAAATTTGTCGCAATGCCTCCACACTCACTGCCATCGGGGCTTGCTCAAGGGCATGGATTTCGGCACGGAACATTCGACCAGATCCGCCGTCCGCTGTTTCCAGAGCGTACACATACCGAGTACGTTTCCGTTCGCCAACACCGCCGCACTCAGTCCGGCACCCAGATGCAGCGCCGGAATTCCGAGACAGGTACCGGGCGTCCGGGAAACGCAGCAGTTTGACTACACTCGCAACATCTTCTGCACTTAGTTTGCTCTGCGCCAACTGGTACAAGCCGGCTTCTCCCAGAATCTTCCGGGCCTCGGAACTCACTGCCTGCAAACGGCCAGACGGGCCAACTGGGAAGCCAATGCTAAGGTCGTTAAGGACATCGCCCGCCTACACCTCACCGTACCGCAGAGATACCTGGCGGCTTGCTCGGACTAGGCAATAGTGGTCACACGCTGCATGGCGCATGAATCACCTCATATCAAACACATAGTCAGCAATCTCACGCAAAGAACCGCTTGCACCGTCCCCGTTGACCATCACAACAAGCCCTCGACCGTCTGCGGGGCGCAGCTGAATTAAGGTCGATATTCCAGGATCTGCGCCAGTGTGATACCAGACCGTTTGTCCTGTCACGCGTCCCGACTGTTCCTTTGGTGTCCGACAACGCCAGCCCAGTCCTTGGTAAAGTACCTCATTAGGATTTGGACTATTTGCGTTGCATTGAACCGAAAACATTTCAGCAACCGTCGTTTTTTTGAGCACTCTATGCCGGCCCAGAGTTCCCTGATTGGCATATGCAAGTAGGAACCGCGACAGGCTCTCCGCACTCGTTCGGGCCAGCCCATCGGAGATTGTTGGAAAGCTGTAGAGGCAATGCGGCACCTCAACGTCCAATGACCTATTGGCAGGTGGAACCCACGTAGTATCCCGAACGCGGACGCCAGCGATGTCCCCGTCGGTAACAAATGTGTATGGAATGGCATGATGATCCAGCCTCACATCCGACAAATAGAAAGCTGTATCCGTCATAGCCAGAGGCTCAAACATATGACGTTTACAGTACACGTGAAAAGGCATCGCCGACAAGATCTCAACCAAATGTCCCAACAGCCCAAAACCAACGTTGCTATATTTCCATTTCGCCCCTGGTGCCCACCCCCCGAAGTTGTCGGCACCACTGTACAATGATCCCGCCGGTGTTAAATATTCCCGGAGCCACTTGCCCAAAGGTATGGTTGGATCCCCGCAAGAATAGCTTTCCCCATAAGCAGGGCCATCTTGCACTGAAGATGTATGGGTCAGCAACTGGCGAAATGTGATGGACTGCGCAGGATACAACGGATGCTTAACAGCGAATGGGAGGTACTTATTAATCTCGTCGTCCAACAAACAGTGCCCTTGCTCGTAGAGCTGCATCAGAGCGGTTGCGGTGATCGTCTTGGTGACCGAACCAATATTCAGCAACGTGTGTGGCCGCATTTCAACGCGTCGACCAAGGTTAGCCCACCCATAACTTGCCCTACGTTCAATGTGTCGATTCTCAATGATCGCCAGGCTCAGGCCGGGAATATGATATGTTGCCATTTTCGAAGCAATGAATAAGTCGAGATCTCGCCGCGATGGTAGGGACGGATTAAACGCAAGTGACCATACAGAGCCCCCACATGCAACGCGTGCTGATATGCAATTAGCGATTTTAAGGAATTGTCGGCGGTTGATTTTCACTTGCTGCCCTAGGACTCCTCGGAGTTCATCTGCGCTCACAGTAGGTGGCGGTGCTAAAGGATCACATCCAGAAAGCGGAATGCTCTCCCTCCATGTACATCTAAACTTCACTCTTGTCCAAATTAATTTCCCGCTAGCCGCGATGTCCTTCCAGGCCTTTGTCTTCTCCGCTCACTGCCGGCGCTTTTGACCTCGGCAGCAAAAGGCACTTCACACCTCTCCCCGCAAAGGCCACTCCGAGTAGCTCACGTTTCCCACTCTTAAGGTACGCGAAGCAGACGCCCGTCGCACCTCCTTTGCTCGCGGCACACCTAAAAGTGAAGTTTCAGTGCCAGTTGCAATGAACGAGGGCCGCCCGTTTGGTAGATTGGATTCAGATGTCCCAATTCTACATTGCGGGTGTTATAGGCATAGCCAAAGAATCCCTCTCCGTCTGACAATTCATTATAGACACTACCAAATTGCGGGTGATTGAGGATATTGAAAGCCTCAATCCTGAACTGCAGGCCCAGTCTCTCTGTCATCCGCAACTCCCTCCTCAGGGTAATGTCCGCCTGAACAGAGCCAAAGGCCCGCGCAATATTTCGACTGACATTTCCTTCAATCGGGTTCCCTGACGCATCTTCGGCAAGAGAAAATGCGTTGTAATTGATTACGCGTCCACCAGGAGCACCTGCAACACTCTGGTATAACGGTTCGCCTTGTACATAATTTGGGTGAAAATAGTAGAACGTTCCATTTGCAGCTGTACCGTAAGCGCCATCTATGTCGATCGGGATAGCCGACACAGCCGATATGCGTGCATCTATGGCCCACTGTTTCAGCAGTGTGCGGACAACTCTGTCACCGCCGGCACTGGGCACATTATATGTGAGCGCTGCCTGAAAATTATTACGAATATCGAAGTCAGAGCTGGCGCGTTGTAGGTCGTAGACCACGAAGTTACTACTCAGGTCATCTATGGCATGCGACCATGTGTATGTAAACAAGGCCTGCAGGCCATGCGAGAGGCTCCGCTGAAATGTTGCCTGCAACGCATTGTAACTTGAACTCCCGTCACTAGTAGTGATCTGAGCTCCATTCCCAAGGCTGAACGCAGTATTACCGAGCGTGTCAGGAAAATACAGTTTCGTCGTCGCTAGATTCCTGCCACTCGCACCTAGGTAGCTCAAGGTAACATTCTGCTTGTCTCCCAATGCCTGCTGTATGGTGACATTCCATTGCAGCGTTAAGGGGAGTTTTAAATTTGGGTCAAATGCCACCACCGGGTCTGTGTAGGGTGCTGCTGCAGACGGCGTTGGGATCGACTGAAGCTGGGCAGTACTAAACGGGAACGCAGAACCGTCGAAATGACCAGCTGATCCGAACCCAACATTGTTATAGCCTTGCGCACTAGGGCCACTAGGGATACCGTAGAAGAGCCCGAAGCCACCACGAAGCACCGTTTCACCTATACGGCTTCGATGGAATTGATAGGCAATACCGAGTCGCGGGGCGAAACCCCTGTAGGTCGTCTTCCATAGCGGAGTTCCCGCAGGTGCCAAGACGGCTGTTGCCAGGTCCGTAATTTGGTCCAGCGTATACGGATTAAATCCTTTGCTGTCTCGAGGCGCAGGATTTAGCTCCCACCGAAGACCGAGACTTAGATTTAACCGAGGTTGTACCCTCCATTCATCTTGCACGAATGCAGAGAAGTTCATGAACACTGGCCTCATAGCGTTTGTTCTCGTGTATATGTCCACCTCTCCGAGATCCAGCTGATTGTTCAAGAATGACGTTGAGCTGTCAAACTGACCATAGATCTGGGGCGTTGGAAACGGCTCATAGGTCGAAAGGCGCCGATAATCCACACCCCATTTAAGATTGTGTCGCCCCATGCTTAGGCCCATCCAGTCAACAACGTTAATTTGGGATTCGGTAATTGGAGTTGTCTCGGGCTGGAAATACGGGAAGAGCCCGTAACAGAAACATCCTTGGATAAACGTAGTATAACCAGGCACGCTCAAGTTAAAGTCTGGCACAGTCGCTCCGCCGAACGACGTCATGATGCCGCGCGCGTTTGTCGCAACGTTTGTGTAGTTGAATCGAAGGTCGTTATATAGATGCGATGTTGGTAGATAGGTTATGCCCAGGGTGGCTGCTTTACTGTTGGCAGTTTGCGTGTCTAGCTCCGCAAGATCACCACCACCGCGCTGGGCAGAGGTTGATTGAACATCGTTATATCGTCCAAAGATCTTCACTTTGTCACTAACGCTATGATCGAGTCGAATGCCGATAGAATCGAGGGAACTTGGAGTTGCGTAACCCGCTGTATAGTAAGACAGGTTGTCCCCTGCATCGCCGCCATTTGGAATCGGAAACGCATTCGCCATGAAGCTGAGGGCAGAAGGAGCGTTCTGACGTAGTGTTAGATTAGGGACTGCGTACGTTTGAGCAGCAAAGGGGACCGTGAGACGTAATCCTTCGTACGAGAAGAAGAAGAATGTCTTGTCCTCACCCCTATAAACACCAGGAATCAGAAGCGGGCCGCCAACAGTGCCCCCAAAATCATTCTGGTGCTCTGACTGACGCGGCGTCTCGGGGACGGTATGGTTATTGAACCAGTTGTTAGCGTCCAGGGCGCCATTTCTCAGGTAGTCAAATGCAAGACCGTGCCAAGTATTCGTTCCGGAGCGCGTATTGAAGGAGAACTGTCCTCCGGGTGAACGGCCGTATTCGGCCGAGTAGGTGGAGGTCGTTGCCCTGAATTCCTGCAATGCATCCACAGAGACCATACTTTGCGTAGTTCCGAGAGCTGTCGTATTGGAGACTGTGCCCGCATATCCCCGTCCATATCCAGCACCATGACCTTGCAGCGATGCGCCGACGGTCGCGCTGACGCCGTCCACCGTGTAGTAATTGGCCTCAGTACGCTGGCCGTTCACTGCCATGTCCCCGCCAACTCCCTGCCCTTTGGAAACCGCCGAGGACACTCCTGGTACGAGAGTCATGAGAGACTCGAGGCTACGACCATTTAGGGGTATGTTCTCCACGAAGTGATCATCTATCACCGTGCTGACGGTTGCGTCTGTTGTATTGATCTCGTTTGCGTTTGCAACAACAGTCACAGTCTGCTGGCTCGTGCCCGGGCGCAAGGTAATGTTGAGCATGGTTTTCGATGCTACGTCGAGCTTCACCGCATCTATCACTTCGACTCCAAATCCAGTCGCAGTGACGGTGAGTTTGTATGGGCCCGGTGGAATGGCCGGAACGATAAATAGGCCTTCCAGATTTGACATGGCAGTCCATTTGCCTTGTGTCTCTGTATTGGTAACAACAACCGACGCATTTGGAATTACCGCCTTAGTCGTATCTGTGACGAGCCCACCGAGCTGGGCATTTTGGGCAAGGGCACTCTGAGCGCTCAGGAGTACTATGCTGATCAAGATACAGGCAAGTGCAAAGCGGTACTTGCACCCGCAGAAGAATACAAGATGTCCATCGGCTGCCATTTCTCGTCCACCTTTCGTGAGCTAAATCACATGCCGCAACTGTCAGGAGCTACTTTGGCTTCAGAGCCCTTAGTCCACTGACATGTGGCTGTGCCGACTTTGACTATTTTAGTAATGCTGTCGCGGATCATGGCATGACGGGTTGCACGGACAAAATCAATAAATTCTCAATTACTGTCGGTGGCGATGCGTTGTCCAAGATCTGGCGATCGGACACTTCGACGGCTGAAATGAGAGCGTGCAAATAACGTGTGTCAATTCTTCTGCGAAAACGGCCAGGTATTGTTTTTGGGGATGGGGCGCAGGGGAAGGGGACAGTTCCCCTGGAGAGCACCCCAAAAGTGAGACACGGGATTAGGGGTTTCCAACTCCAACTCCCCGAAGTCGCCCCGCAAGGTTTTTTGGCTCTTGCCGTTGCGCGTGTTGCCCCGGTGGTGCCCTGCCGGATCGTACTTGTCGTAGCCCAGATGATCGGTTATCTCGGCTTGCAATGCCCGCTCCAGGATGGCTTTGGTCAGCTCTTTGAGCAGTTCGTTCTCCCCGATGCTATCCTCGCGTGTCTTGTAGTTTGTCAGCAGTTGATCGATCAACTTCGTGCCGATGGTCATGGCTCCCCTATTGTTAACTTTACCATGGCCGTTTACGCAGTTCTATTTACACCCTCTAGCAAAAGGGCACAACGCATTCCATCATGGCCAGGAGCCTTGCGCTCCAACCAAGGCCATATACATTCGCGCCGAACAAACTGTCACTTCATTTTTCGCTTGCGACCGGCGGCGGACTATACATTCCGGTCTCACACTGTCCCATTTCCGCTGACCTGGAACACTCACAGCAGCAGAGCAGACGTGCGGAATAGACTACCGAAGTGCCACTTCATTGTAAGAATCCTCATTGTAGGAATCCTCCTCAAGAGACGATCCGCTGCTCAGTATCGGGTCATGCGCTGAGCGCGATAGTGTCCGGCTCCGTGTTAAGCAGCACGCAGTGTTTTCAGCCATGCTGGATCGATATCTAGGCCCAAGCCCGGCTTGCCCGTGAGCCGCACGATCCCATCTTTCACCTGCATACCGCCGATGACTGGATCCACCTTGTGCTCAGTGAAGGTATCGAGGTCGGCATACAGCACATTTCTCTGCGATAAAACAACATGTGCGGCCGCCGTGAGACCCACGCGCGTCTCGTTCATGCACCCCAGCATGCACTTCATATTGGCGGCCTCGGCAATTTGTGCTATGTGCACTGCTTGCAGGATCCCGCCCGACTTCATCAGCTTGATATTGATCATGTCTACGGCTTCGCGTCGTACCGCTTCAATGGCGTCATGTGGGTTGTGGACCGATTCGTCGGCCATAATGGGAATGGCAGAATTGTTGTGGACGAACTTTAGACCATCCCAATCCCAATACGCGACCGGCTGCTCGCAAAGCTGAATGTCGTACTTGTCGAGGCCCTTCAGCGCGCGCACTGCCTGGTTCGGCGTCCATGCCTGGTTAGCGTCGATCCGCAGCGTAATATCTTTGCCCACCTTGTCGCGAACGGTGCGCAAGCGTTCGATGTCAGCCTCCGGCGTTTCGCCCACCTTCACCTTCACGGTCTTAACCCCGCTATCGACTATAGCCTGTGCCTTCTCCGCCATGGTCTCCGGTCGGTCGAGGTATACCGTAATGTCAGTTTCGAAGGAATCGCGATAGTTGCCGAGCAAGCTGCACACGGGGCGTCCCGCCAGTTTGCCGCAGAGATCCCAAATGGCCATTTCGACGGCAGCCTTGATGGCGGGTTCGCCGGTCGTGGCCGCATCCATCTCGGCGATAATGCGGCCGATGTCGAATGGATCCTTGCCGCGTACGATTTCCGCCAGCTTCTTTGCCATGGCAACGTTGGTCGCCTGTGTATCGCCCGTAACGGGTGAATAGGGAGATGATTCACCCCAACCGACCAACCCGTCGGCGGTGCTCAGACGAACCAGCACGTTCTCCGCCGACATTGTGCCCAAGGCGATGCGGATTACCTGCTTCGCCTCCATGTTAAAGGGGAAGACCTCCAGATTGACAATGCGCACTTGTTTGGGGGTGGCTGTCGACGTTTCCCTGGCTTCTGCGAGCCCGGCAGGTACCCGACCAAACAGACCTGTGGCCATTGCAGCGCCAGCTATACCCTTCAAAAAACCTTTGCGGGTTATCTCCATGCTAATGTCGCCTCCGGATAGCGATTTGTCGTCGTTTCTATCGTTTTGAGACTCGAGCAAGTTGGCAACACCGCCATGGGTTCTTTCAAACAGGCAGGAGAACGGTATTTATAAGATCGATTGCAGGACATACCCGACCACAGCGATGCTTATTTGCAGTACATCACGCTCCTCTCCTGGGCATGCACCACTGCACGCCGGAGTCAGAACGCGCCAGGGTGTTTCACGGCAAGGGCCCCAGCTGCAGCAGCTCGCTGCACTATGGCAGACGAATAAAACAACCTGTCGGGGGCGCACGAACATCTCACCAAACCTGACGATAGGAGCCTATACTGCCGGGGAAATATCGGCGAAATCAATTTTTATCAATCCGGTGCGGGAGCCTCACGTGCACATGCATTTGTCAACACCAACACTGACAGAGTTCCTCTACGATAGTCGGAAGTGATCCGTTGTTTTGGAGACTACGGCGACGAAACGACTGGCAGCTCAATGAAGCTGGCTGCACCGGCCTTGTGGTAAACCCGCTGGGTCGCCTTCACATAGTCTTCCGGCTTAGCGAAGAAGATGTTCGCTACGAATGCTTGTGGGTTGCGGTCATAGAGCGGAAACCAGCTCGATTGCACTTGCACCATAATCCTATGCCCGGGCAAAAACACGTGGTTCACGGGCGGCAAATCGAACTTGTATGTCAGCGGACTATTCACTGCAATCGGTTTCGGCTTCTCGAAGCTCTCACGATATCGTCCACGGAAGATATCCATCGCGATGCCGAGCTGGTACCCGCCTAATTCCTGCTGGCTTGGGACTTCATCGGGATACACATCGATCAACTTGACGACCCAGTCGCTGTCCGTGCCGCTGGTAGAGGCGACGAGATTCACGACCGGCGTGCCACTGATGCGAATCGGTTCACTAAGAACCCGCGTGACATACGACAGCACATCGGGTCGGCCGTCAACGGCGCGCTGATCCGTAACCAACCAGCGCTTCCATGCGTCGCGGTCCGCAAAGCTAATGGGGCGCGGCACATAAGGCACTGGCTTGGCAGGATCGGAGACGTACTCGTCGTAGGTCGACGGGGCCTTGATATCGCTCTCTCCCGGCGCACTGAAGGACAGGCCAAAGCCCGATGTCAGAAAGAGCGGCTTGGATTTCTCTCTGCAGCCGTTCTCGCAAGCAAGGGGCCATGACTGCAGGCGGTCCCAATGATTTTCGCCAGTGTTATAGATGAGTACCGGCGGTATATCGGCCTTGGACGTGCCTTCCTTCAAATACTGATCGAAGAACCGCTTCAGGACATCACGACGGAATTGCAGCGCCGTGTCGCCGTTCCACTTCATCGGACCTAACGACGATCCGTCATAGAGGGCTCCGCTGTGGCGCCATGGGCCGATCACCAGGAAGTTCGCGTTGTTCGCCGTGTCTTTCGGTTCCGTGGCCAGATAGCAGTGAATGGCACCCCACACATCTTCCTGATCCCACAATCCCTGGATCCACATAGTCGGAACTTTCAGCGGCTGCGCAGCCATAACCTTGTCGAGCGCCTGCGCCTGCCAAAATGCATCGTAGGCAGGATGTTCAGTGAGCTTACGCCACCAGGGAAGTTGATCGACACCTGCGGCTTTTGCGAAGTCTCCGGCCGAGCCTGCGCGAAGAAAATTGTCGTAGTCGTCATAGCCCTCGCGCGCAATTCCGTGACCTTTCCCTCTCGCAGCCATCTGCTCGGCGAAATAGTCGAAGTTGGTCTGCCTGAAGGCTCCGAAATGAAACCAGTCATCACCCATCCAACCATCGACCATCGGGCTCATGGGAGCTGCGACCTTCAACGCCGGATGGGGATTGACCAGAGCCATTACAACGGTGAAACCCTCATATGAGCTCCCCAGCATGCCAACCTTGCCGTTGGACTCGGGAATATTCTTAACCAGCCAGTCGATGGTGTCGTAAGCGTCCGTGGAGTGGTCAGTATTGGTCGAATTAAGTGGGCCCCTCAATGGGCGAGTCATAAAGTAGTCGCCTTCTGAGCCATACTTGCCGCGGACATCTTGGAAAACACGGATGTACCCGTCTACCACAAAGACCTCGTCGCCCTGAGGTAAAGTCGCCAGCATGTGTGGCGAAAGGAAACGCTCGGCACGTTTCGAGGCGTTATAGGGCGTACGACTCAGGATCATTGGCGCATCCGTGGCTCCAAGCGGGATGGCAATGACGGTGTGCAGCTTCACTCCATCGCGCATCGGGATCATGACGTCGCGCTTAACGTAGTCGTGGGACGCCGTTGGGGCCTCATAGTCAGGAGGAATATCGGGTGTGAGCAACGAGATCTGAGCGTGGATCGCAGGCACGAACATCAGAAGAGTGACCGCAATCAGGGAACGTGGAAGTAGCGACACGGGAACCATGCAAGCACTCCGAAATGAACTTAACACCTGTACCGAGCGACACCCTGCATTTTGCAGCAGGAGTTCCATTGTAGCGGATGCTATCCCAGCCTCCTGGCGACCGGGATCGACGATGTGTAATCGGCGGGTTCTCGGAATCATAAACTCCCGTTCTACAAGACGCCTAAGTTCGGCCAACTTCTGAGTTGCCTGTCAGAACCAAGCCGCTCGCTGAGGACGTTCTGCGTGAGGCCATGATGGAGGCATGGTCAGTGCGGTGAACCAAGTCTATAGTCACAGAAACGTCCCTGTGGCTCACCCAGAGGCCTACGAAGATTCTGCTCCGCTCCCTCCGCACCAGATTTTCTCTGGCTTCACCTGGTGCACAATTCGCTCGCGGTCTCGAAAATTGAGACAAATTGATTTGCCCCCTGATCTGCGGATGCCCAATGTGAGATCAGTATTCGCTCTGGCCGATGCCTCGCCCATCGACCACATGGGCGGAAGTCCAGTCAGTAGAATAGTGGCCTTTCCGCTAGAGGAGGGGCGATGTTCCTGCGTTGACGAAACACTGTAGCGTCCAGCAACAGGCCTTACAGCCGAAGTGACAGGTTTGGTCCGTTGACTGCTTGTTCACGAAAGGCTAGAGAGAAGCGGGGCTAGTTGTGATAAGTGAGTTCCCAAATGACAATCGCTGCCGGTGCACTTCATGGTCACTCCCCACTATTTTGCTCCATCCTGCAGGCACCAAGGGCCACGCGAAAGGTGAGGCCATCGAAAACAGAAAGACAGTGGAGTCGGCGGGACGTCCTTTTTGTATTTGCGATCTGCCCTTCGCGTTCAACCCTATTCCACGTGGCGAGTGCGATCTGGCGGTCATCAGCGATGACGTGGGCGACACTGGGAACCCGGCATTGTCTAGCGCCGTCAAAAAGGTCAGAAGTGTGGACGCTCCACGGAATAACTTTTGCAGTCCTCCTAACAGTAGTCTGAAACGTTTTCGCTTTTGCGCTGCACGGACAAAACCGCTTCTAGTTGTTGGAGGAGGTCTTACATCAAACCGAATCGAACACTGCTCTTGACCCGCAGTGATATTCGCTCACTCTTGCGCTTCGATGAGTATGTCGAAATCGTTGAGGATGCCTTCCGATTGTATGCCGAAGGTAAGACACTGAAACCAGCCTCGATGCACGTTGATTCGGCGGGTGGGGAGTTCCATGTCAAAGCAGGCGGCCTGAGGCTAGACAAGTGGTTCTTCGGTCTAAAAGTGAACGGCGGTTTCTTTCACAATATGGAACGATTTGGGATGGCCAATATCCAGGGCGCCATACTGCTCTGCGAGGGAGAAACCGGTTATCCGTTGGCCGTGATGGATTCAGGGGAGATTACCACAAAACGCACGGGCGCTGCGGCCGCGATTGCAGCCAAATACTTGGCAAGGCCCGACAGCTCGGTCGTGACGATTTGCGGTTGTGGTACACAAGGACTCATTCAACTGCGCGCTATGAAGAGTGTTCTACCCCTCAAGAAGGCTTACGTCTTCGACGTGGACGAGAAGAAAGCTCAATCTTTTGCAAGGGAGATGTCCGCACAACTTGCAGTCCCGATTGTGCCTACTTCCAGCCTGGGGGACACAACAAAACAAAGCGACGTCTACGTCACTTGCACACCGTCCCGGCAATTTTATCTGACCAGCCAAGATGTATCAGCGGGGACCTTCATCGCTGCGATGGGGGCGGATAGCCCGGATAAGCAGGAACTGGATCCGGAACTCCTCAAATCAAATAAGGTCGTAGTTGATCTTCTCGACCAGTGTTCGCAAGCGGGCGAGTTACATCACGCCATCGAGCAAGGAATGGCTAAAGAAGATGTCTATGGAGAGCTGAGTGAGATTATTACCGGCAAGAAGTCGGGCCGGACTTCGGAAGAGGAAATCACTATTTTCGACGCAACCGGGACGGCATTGCAGGATGTTGCTGCAGCCAGTGCTATTTATCAGAGAGCATTGCATCTTGGCATTGGACAAGAGCTCGACTTGCTCAAGTGAGGACAATGCCTGAGCTGTTTACAGTTCGCGCGACTCTTGGTGGCTCTGGCGCTCATCATGCTCACGATGGCAATTACCGGAGCCGATGTTTCAAAAGGTCTTCGATGTGGAAGAACCCTTATTCGGCTCGAACTCGTGTGTAACAACAATGTGCTGCTGATAATGCCATGAAGTTGAATTGCAAGTTGGTTAGTGCTTATGGAGCAGACGGGCCTGTCGGACGGTCCATGCGTTGGCGCAAGGTGGGTGTGGGCCGAAAGAGAAGATGTGTCGGGAATCCGTACACGGCCGGATTCAACTTTCCGGTTCGACTCAGTTCGACGCACCGATATACAGAATGCGTAACATAATCACCAGTATTTCTGTGTCGTCCATCGATCCACTATCTCTCCTTCCTCGAGCACATAATAGCCGTCATGCTGCGCAGCTGTCAGGCAAGAATGGTTCACCATTATCCGCGTTCGCCTTCCAACCTCTAGCCGGTCCAGCAGTGCATCGTCGTTAACTGTAGCCAAGCCGTGTTCTTGGGAAACTGAGTGGATTCTGATTCCCAAATCGTTTCCTTCGAGGTCCAGTACTCTCCCGTAGCCACTCCCAGGATCCATATCTGCAGGACCGCGATCCTTTGAGAGTGCAACAGCGCCAGCATCGAACACAACCTGACGCCGGCCGCGATCTCGACTCACCACAGCGGTGAGCACCGTTATGGCGCAGTCTTCAAAGCTGCAGGTACCAAGCACCGCCTGGAAACTGTCATAAAAAATGTAATTACCGACCCGCGCTTCATCGATTCCGCGGAGATGGTCGACGGTGTTGATCGTTGGCGTTGAGCCGATGCTGGTGCAAGGAACGTCGATACCGAATTTGCGAACCTGGCAGACAAACTCCGCAACCAAGTCCCGTTCGCGCCGCGCAACTGCCAAGAGGTCGTCGTGGCATCGAGCGTGGTAGGACTGCCCCGCGTGGGTCAGCACTCCCGCGAAGCATAAGTGTGATGAATCTACGATTTGCCGGACGAGTTTGAGGGCCTCAGGCGCCTCGGGGCAAACCCCACAACGCCCATACCCACAGTCGATATCCAAAAAAAGATTAAGTCTCACCCCTGCCTTCCGTGCGCAGTCGTTCAGCTTCTCTGACGCCTCGCTGTCGTCAGTGATCAGCAACAGCCGCTCACAACGCTTCGAAAGCTCTATGGCCTCGCAAAACTTCCCAGGCTCGATGGGGACGGCATACATGATGTCATTGAAGCCGTTAGCCGCAAACACCTTCGCTTCGGCCAGCGTCGAAACGGCAATCCCCCCAAAATTGTTCGCGATCTGCAAGCGTGCTACTTCAATACACTTGTGTGTTTTGACGTGAGGACGAAGTCGCGATCCCAAAGAATGAACACGTTGACTCATTCGCTGAGCATTAGCTTTTACTCTTTGATGTTCGAGTATCAGACAGGGAGTCTTCAGAGTGCGCAAACTCATTTTGTCTTTCATCTGCGTTCCGCCGTTCGCCTTCCACTGTGCACACATACAGGGAGTACAGGTGCAAGCTCCACGCCGCGTCTAGGTTTCCCGAACTTGACAATGCTGTTCCGTCGGTTCATGAGCGCTTGAGAGATAGACACGAGATACCAGACTTGGCTCTGAAGTGCGGTAACAACACGGCCAATGCAACACGAAAACCAGGCACCTCCGCCGTGGCCATGCTGAAATGGTCGCGGCTCAGACTCGCCTCGCCTGAAAAGTAGACTGGATTGCACCAATAAGTCTTCATTATTTGCTCAATTGTCTTCAAGTTTTTCTCATTACTTCGGACTTCACACACATCCGCAAAGGAGATCCCGCTCTCACAACACCTTCGGGAATTGGTTGGTGGCTCAATGCAAATGAACGGTCCGATATCCCTTGACCGATCACTGCCCCTAGCGACTGTATTTTAGGTGGTGATCGACACCTGCAGAGCAGCTGAATGTACCTCCACAACATGACCACGATCACGTCATTCCTAAAAGGATTTCGAATCATGGCTCAGACACAGTCAAGCTAGTCCCCAGTCACCGCGATCCAAAGAAATTCCTTGTGGCCATTTGCGACGGTCACGGAGTCTGCCAGTGCTGCGAGGGCGGTCTAGTGTTCTCGCGTGTGCGCCTCTGACATTGTCCGGGCGGTTGCATAGAAATAGAACATGACTTCTAAGGTCGGTCAGGGCGCTTTGGACGACGAGAGGAGACTGGGATGTTTTGGCAGGCCCTCATGAGAAACTGCAGCTGATCCTAAGACACGCTGCACCAAGTCTTGAAAGTGTTGATCCGTTCGGAGGCTGTCAAATTTCGGATCAACCTTCAGCCAGACAAGCCACTCCGATTTGTCCTCATAAGCCTTCTCCAGCCACGTATATGTTTCGCTTGCTGAACTCAGGGCGGCGTAAATTCCCGCGATATAGTATGGGGAAACATAATGCTTTTTAGAGCGCCCCATCAACCGCTGCAAGATTTTTATTGCCTCTGCTTTCTTTCCCGAAATAGCACACGCATGAGCCAGAGACGCCCATGTTCGCGCGTTCCTGTCCAGTATGGCCGCACGGTGCAAGATGGCAGTCGCCTCAGGAAGATGTCCATGTTGTTCATAGGCCCAACCCAAGAACATGTGGGCTGTCCAGAAATTGGGCTCCAGCTCCAGAGTTTCGCGCAACTGTGTAATAGCAGAATCAAATTGACCGGCAAGGAAAAGAGTTCTTCCCAGCTCTGCATTGATCATGGGTGAAAGAGGATCGAGCTGCAGCCCGAGTTTCAGTTCAGTGATTGCCTCCTCGAACCTGCCCACGGTGGTAAGGTGTCGGCCATGCCACACATGAGCTGGAGCATAGCTCGGATTGAGGTCAATTGCACACCTGAATTCCCGGTCTGCTTCAAGCCAGTTCCAGTCATAGAATCCGATTACTAAAGCGAGAGAAGTGTGTGCCTCCGCCAGTGTGCTGTCGAGATCCAGGGCTTTCAAGGCAGCAAGCTTAGCTCGGGGCATGACCTCGCGGGGATGGTTGTAGAGTTCAGAAAGGACGTAATTGGCATCGGAGAGCCCCGTGTATGCCAAAGCGTAGTGGGGATCCATCTGAATTGCGTACTGGAAGCTTTCTATCGCCTTCGACAGGCTAGTCTGCGTCCATCGATTCGTATAGTACCGACCCTTGAGATAGGCTCGATAAGCAATATGGTTGTCGGTATAACGCTTCCTCACACGCTCCCGCTCCTCGCCAGTCAGTTTCACGGCTAAGGCGTTACCAACATGTTCAGAGATGGCATCCTGGAGCGCAAAAATGTTAACAAAGTCATCCTCGAACATGTCTGCCCATACCAAGCAACCGTCATGGACGCGCGCAAGCTGCACAGTCACACGGATTCTGGTGTCGCTCTGTTGAAGCGTTCCATTTAGCACAGAATCTACTCCTAATTCTCGTCCCGCGCCCAAGGGATCCAGGGTCAAGTCGGCGAATTTTAGAACAGCACTCGTCGGTCGAACGGCTATCTCATGCAGATTGCTGAGTTTTGTGATCAACGCGTCCGCAAGCCCCAAACTTAGGTAATTGTCTACATCCGCATTTCCGATTATGCGGAATGGCAATACCGCCATGGACCGAATTGACTGTTCAGAGACGGTCTCAGACCTCTGTATTTTCAATTCTCCAGCGAAGCGATATCCCCGTCCAGGAATAGTTACAATCAAGGGGCTCTCAACCTGGGCTTGGCCAAGAGCTTTTCTAAGGAGGAAGACGGATTGGGTAAGATTCGAATCCGCGACATAACAGTCGGGCCATAGCCGCTTCATGAGTTCGGTCTTCCTCATCTCCTGTCCGTTGTTTTCGACAAGGGCAAGCAGAAGCTCAAAGACCTTGGGTTGGAGGAGGACGAGCTTGCCACGCTGTCTCAGTGCGTGCTCTGCCACGCTGAGGCGAAAATCACCGAACTCGTAAAGGCGAACCGGCGTTTTGTCCATGATCTGCTGACAGTACTCCATTCTTAAAACAGTAGGAGAAAATCACATCGTTGTTCCAATGCCTCTCATATTATAGAAAGTGACTCTCCCGGCCCGCAACGCTCGGGGGGGGCTGGTGCGGCAACGCCTCGAGAAGAGCGTGTTACTTTTCGACTGACATGCTGCACTTGCTACGCTGAAGGCAAAGGTCGAAAAATGAACTGAACAATCTGATGACAAACACGCCTTCCAACCTACTGCGAACGCATCGAAAGAACAGCGGCCTGACGCAGCGTGAACTTGCCCGCGTGCTTGGTTACCGCCATGCCGGTCCTGTTTTGCGGTCACGACAACGCGTTGTGGAGGGAACCGAATCGCGGCTCCACGGTGACCTCATATGGGAGTCGGCCACCGTTTTCAACCCACAAGTTGTGAGAAAAGGCCGTCAGTTTCCCGACAGGTTGTTGGTTGTGGCGACGGAGACTCAGGACAGAGAGTGCGGGAGAGTGATCATAGGGAGCCATTAAATGAAGCGAGTATCGCGTCTCCTACCATTGTTGCTGCTCGCATCCACTGCCTTGGGTCAGCAGTCATACGACGTGGTAATCCGCAATGGCCACATCATCGACGGCACAGGTTCGCCCTGGTATTCGGGAGATGTCGGAATTCGCGCTGGGCGCATTGCGGCTATCGGCAATCTGAGCCGTGCCCGGGGCCGGCGCGTGATTGACGCCAAAGGCATGGTGGTATCGCCAGGCTTCATCGACATGATGGGACGATCCGAGCTGAACATCCTGGTGGAACCGCACCTGCCCTCGAAGATCTTCCAAGGGATCACAACGGAGATTACCGGCGAAGGTGATTCGGTGGCTCCGCTGAATGACGCCCTCATTCAAGCCAATCGGATCCGCTACCAGCACCTGCAGATCACACCTGACTGGCGGACGCTGGACCAGTATTCTGCCCGCCTCCGGAAGCAGGGCATAGCCATCAACATGGCGACTACAGTGGGGGCCACCCAGGTGCGGCGCTTCGTACTGGGTGACGCTGACCGTGCTCCCACTGCCGCTCAACTAACCGAGATGAAATTGCTGGTGCGACAGGCAATGCTGCAGGGTGCGATGGGGGTTTCGAGCGGTCTGGAGTATCCGCCTGCGCCTTACGCCAGCACCGAGGAGCTCATTGCCCTTGCGTCGGAGGCAGCGAAGTTCGGCGGTATCTACGCCACCCACATTCGCACCGAAGGCGAGGGAGAGATGGCCGCACTAGATGAGGCCATCCGTATCGGTAGGGAAGCCGGGCTTCCGGTGGAGATCTTTCATATCAAGACAGAGGGCAAACCCAGCTTCGGCAAGATGCCAGATGTTGTGGCGAAGATAGAGACTGCTCGTAAAGCGGGACTCGATATCAGCGCTAACACATACGCTTATCCTGCGTGGGCCAACCGGCTCTCCGCCGCCATTCCGCCTTGGGCACAGGATGGAGGGGATGCGAAGATGATCGAGCGGTTGCGGGATCCAGCCACCCGGTCCCGTATCCGCCAGGACATGCAAACACCCAGTGCCAAATGGGAGAACGAATGGCAGGAAATTGAGGGAGCACAGGATATTCTTATTCTTGCAGTACACAATCCAGAGCTGTTTCCTTTACGCGGAAAGAGTCTCGCCGATGTCGCCAAGATCTGGAATGAGGATCCGATGGACGCGCTCTTCGACCTGCTCATCAAGGATGGGGCCTTCACTTCGGTAGCCATCTTCGGCATGTCCGAACCTGATATCGTGCTCGCCTTGCAGCAACCCTGGGTATCAATTGGTTGTGATATGGAAGGGACCTCACCTGAAGGCCCGCTGAGCAAGGAGCCGGTCCACCCTCGGGGCTATGGTACTTTCCCACGCGTGCTGCGAAAATACGTGCGCGAAGAGAAGAAACTCACGCTTCCGGACGCTATTCGCAAGTTCACCGCGCTGCCGGCGCAACGGATGCGGCTGGTGGATCGTGGCGTGCTCAAGAAGGGCATCTGGGCCGACATTGTGGTCTTCGATCCGGAGCGCGTCCGGGATATGGCAACCTTCGAGAATCCGCACCAGCTTGCGCAAGGGATGCAATATGTGCTCGTGAACGGCGTCCCGGTCATTGATGAGGGCAAGGCAACTAAGGCCCTGCCAGGCAAGTTTCTGCGAGGGCCGGGATACAGACCAAATCCGCAGCGTTAGCGCCGACTCCAAACGGGAAATCCGATGGGGCTGTGCTTTCGTCCGCAGTGTCGATCAGCGCATGCGGGGCAGAATGCTATGCGTCATTGAGGGCTCCCTGTTCAGTGTTTCGATGTTCAGTTTTTTCTGTCCCGGTATGCTCAAAAGCTATTTCTACAGTTTTGAAGGGTACGAATTGGCGATGTCTCCGACCAGTCGCCGATCCTCGGAGTTGCTGTACTCGCGCAGATGGAAACTTCGGTTCTGCAAAGCCGGACCGCTGATGATCGCTGTGGAGGAAACTCGAAGATCCGTCATCTCTATTATAAACATCAAGGACCGGCAGACAGGATATCTGCTGGCCACCGCCGCCACGAAGGACCGGCAGACAGGATATCTGCTGGCCACCGCCGCCACGGGTGAGGCGAGTGACATTAATGCTGTCGTACGGGAGACAGGGGCCTGCATCGTGCGGAGCCTTGGTCCCTGTTGGTTGGGTGTCTGTTATTGCATTCTCGAAAGCTGTTGCCTGTCGGCACCGTATACAAACTAGCTTTGCGTTCCGGTATGCACAGGATCCACCTCAGATCTTCCATAAATTGATAAGAAATGACAACGAGGCATTGTGGAGTGCTGCATGATAAATCTGTTCGAGTCCCGACCTGTGGGTAGCTTAAGGAGTAATCCTATGCGTTCCTCTTCTCCGCTGTTGCCGTTCATCTGGCATAGCTGTTCGGTTCTTGTGATCGTGTTGTTCAGCGTTTTCCCGCTGCCAGCGCAGAACGACTTTGACGGGGTTCGGGTCTATATTCGGTCACAACTGCTTGAGCATTCGATACCTTCTGTCTCCGTGGCGGTGGCGCAACACGGCAAAATCATATGGGAGGAGGGATTTGGCTGGGCAGATCGTGAGCAGCGCATTCCTGCTACGGCAAACACGATGTATTCAGTGGCTTCGATTTCGAAGCCCATTACTGCGACCGGACTTATGATTCTTGTTCAGGGCGGCAAGATTGATCTTGACAGGCCAATCAACGACTACCTCGGAGATGCGAAGATACAGGCGCGTATGGGAAATCCAGCAGGTGCGACTGTTCGTCGAGTCGCGAATCATTCCTCAGGTTTGCCTAGTCACGGCCAGTTTTTCTTCAGCGATGAGCCATACCAGACGCCGTCTTATGATGAAACGATTGTGCGATACGGGAACCTGATTACGATGCCCGGCGAACGTTTCAAGTATTCGAATCTTGGTTATGGCATCCTCGGATATGTGGAAGCGCGCGTGTCAGGAGAGAGCTACGAGGACTTCATGCGCGAAACCGTCTTCATCAAACTTGGCATGACGCATACATCGGTAGGCATTGGGCCTGGTCTTGATCAGTTTCAGGCGATCCGCTACGACGAAAAGGGCATACCATTCCCGTTCTTTGATTTTGACCACCGGGGTGCTTCGGCAATCTATTCCAGTGCCCATGATCTGGTTCGCTTTGGGATGTTCCATCTGAAAGACCATCTTCCTGATCAATGCGCTATTCTTTCTGATGCTTCCATTGACGAAATGCACCGTCCAACCATGATGCAGGGGCCAAATCGTGGATATGGCATCGGATGGCTATCTGCCGATAGGAGCGATGGTTATCGCGTCATTTCGCATGATGGAGGGATGCCCGGCGTTTCGGGGAAACTGATGCTTGTTCCTTCAGAGGACCTCGCTGTTGTTGTTCTGTCAAACGCGAGAGTTGAAATGGATAGAATTGCAGACCAAATTGTGAAGGCTGTGCTGCCGAAATGGAAGGTAGCGGAAGAGGAGCACGACGCTCCCCTACCACCATTTCACCCAGATACACAGCTCTTGGGAGTATGGAAAGGGAGTTTACATACATATCAGAAGGATCTCGCAGTAACAATCAAGGTCCTACCATGCGGAGACGTTCATGTGAAGTTGGGGGAGCAACCCGAATCGTTGCTAAATGAAGTTCAGTTCAAGGATGGGTGGCTTTCTGGTCAGGCGTTGGGAGATGTCGGCACTGGGGATGCAAGCCGCCGTCACGCGAATCTTCTTTGGCTCGATGTCAAGCTAAGAGGCGAAGTGCTAAACGGGGGCGTTACGGCTGGGGTTGATGGTTCACGTCCGGTTGCTTTAACGCAGTGGCTCGAAGTGAAAAAGCAATAACAGGGTGATTTGGAGAGCCGCCCCAAACCCGAGCAATTATAGAGATTGCCACAAGGCTCGACCGCGAATCGGGCTTGTGGCTCTTATAACACCTTTTCTGGAATTCGATCAGAACAGTTTCGACTGCCGTGATACTTTCTTGAGCCTACGCCGAAGCACTCTTTGGTTGGCGGAGTGTCAGCCGTTTCCCTTCGGTCGCTTTCAGCGCCAGTAGTGTGTGACGATTGCTGTCCGTGGCCACACCCCGGGGCATTACGCTCGACGACCGGGTGTCTCGCCCGTTCGGCCGCGCGGGGACGGCCGGCGCTCCACCGGCACAAGGCCGCGGCGATTGTGTTGTGCTTATAATAATGAGTTTCGACGGCGCTGATGCAGGCGTTCCGCCGTCATTATTCCGACAAGAGATGCGAACCCAATGAATCGGCCGAAGTAACGCTTGCGAGATCTTGACTGACCTCCTGGTTGCCGACGTCCAAGACACATGAAACGATCGAAGGGACTATGCCCACCTTGGTCACGGATTTCCTGAGCCTGCCGCTTCTGAAAGACGCCCGCGTGGTAGCGGGACAGAAAGGTCTTGGACACCGCACCATCTCCTGGATCTCGGTGATCGAATGGCCCGTGGAAGGCTTCGTCAGGCCCGGAGAGATGGTGCTGACCTGTGGAACCGGATGCACTCCCAAAATGTTTCGGCAGTTGGTGCGACAGGTGATGGACTCAGGGGCCGCCGGTCTGGGGGTTGGAACAGGCAAGAATCGTGACGTGGAGGCAGTTCCGAAGACGATCCGTGACATGGCCAACGCACGGCAATTTCCGGTAGTAGAGATTCCATGGGAAATACGGTTCGCGGATATAACGAAAGCCGCCGTGAATCTGATCATCGCTGCCCGGTATGCCAGGCTGGATGACGACCATGTCGCGCGGCGAATCTTCACCGACATTGTTTTGCACGGCTTGGGGTTGGATGCCATCGCAACCGCGCTGGAGCCGATGGTGTGCCGCCCGATCGTGATCCTGAGTCCGGATTTCCGCCTGCAAGCGGCGGGCACCGAGGCCCGGAAGAGTTTGGGACAGACAAGGCTAACGCAATGTCAGCAGGCGCACCGCCATCTGAGTAGCGAAGACACGGAAAGCTTAGTCAGGCTGCTGAGTTCCCGAACTCCTCGTCCGTGTCCAGGAATCCCGCAGTTGAATCTGGGAGCCGGGTTGAGTGCTGCTGTCATCGTGGGCCGGAGTGTGCTCGGATATCTGTATGCTCTGGAGAACGGAGACAGCGAAGTCAGCCGCGTGCTCAGCGTCGAGGCGAATGCTCTTGAGCAAGCGGCGATGGCGGTCACCGTAGAGGCGTTGCGGCAACGCGCAGTGGCCGAAACCGAGGCCCGGCTCCACGGGGATTTTCTGTGGGAGCTGGCGACGGCCGAAATTCGGTCGCTCCCGGAGATCGAAACCAAGGCCTCGCTTCTGGGATACGATCCGCGAACCTCCTACTATCCCATGCTCTGGCAGTGGGAGAGGAATCCATCGCCGGTGGGGAAAGGCCAACCCGCCGGCGCCTTGCGGACGCAGGAGGAGGTGGAGCGGGCAGTCTCCGAAAATGTCCGCAGACTGGGAGTGAAGACGCTGGCCGCTCGCCGCGAAAACCGTCTCCTGCTACTGGTCGAGGCGACGAGTTCCGTCCGCCCGTTGATTCGGAAGTTGGCCGACGATGTACAGAAGCAACTGGGGCGTGCCAACCTCACACCCGTCGCGTGCGCGATTGCGAGTGGCCCGCACCCGCTGGCAGAGTTGGCCCGCGGCTACGCGGAACTGGTTCGAACCTCGGAGGTTGGTCGGGCGATGGTGGGGGCGAACTGCGTGGCCGACGCAGCGGAACTGGGGCCGGCCCTGATGCTGAGCCGCCTGGGTGAGGACCCACAAGCTTGCGAGACCGCCGTCCGCGTTCTGCAACCGCTGATCAAGTACAGAGAAAAGAGCGGGCGAGATTTATTGCGTACCCTCGAGGCTTACCTGGAGGAGAGTGGGAACGCGAGTGCGACCGCGCGGAAGCTGTCACTCAACCGCCATTCCCTGCTTTATCGCCTGAGCAAGATCGAGCTTCTTACCGGCTACTCCCTCCATCGTTATCAGGACTTGTTCGTGCTGAACCTCAGCCTGAAATTGTGGCGCATTGGAGTGCTGCACCGGCCGGACTCGTCGCAGCAAAACTCCCTGGCCGGCCCCGGACGGGTCGCCGCGCGGTGAGTCGCCGTCTTCAGTTCGGGTCAAGAGATTCTCATCTGTCTGTCCTCATGCGCGATTGATTCGCACCAACCAGAGGCAGCGACTCCATCCTGTAATTACCCTTCTGAGCAAACTTGAGAACGCGTCTTGTCTTTTTCACGCCCGCGCGGACAACCTGGCTCATAGCGACACAACGGAATGGGAATTGTCAGTGGGCAAACTGTTGGGGAACCTGCCGGAGTTTTCTAACAGGTTGTGGGTTGTGGCGATGGTGGAGGTGCGCTCTGCTGGGTCTCGCAGGCAGCCGCTTGGTTGGAGGGTTGACGCAAACGCATCGTCGAGGAGAATCAGGAGGAGGACCAGTTTGGGTTTTCAGAATCTTTCGTTTTCTGGCGCGCCGCTGATCAAGAGTGCGCCGCCCGGGCCAAAGTCGCAGGAACATCTCGCCTACCAGTCTGCGCACGAGGGTTCGGCGGTGTCCTATCCGAAGGGGATGCCGATGGCCATCCAGCGGGCGAAGGGCGCCACCATCGAGGATGTGGACGGGAACCTATACGTTGATTTCTTTGGCGGGGCCGGAGTGATGAACGTCGGGCATTCGAACCCGGCCGTTGTGCAAGCGGCTACAAAGCAGATTGGCGAGTTAACGCATGCGCTGGATTTTCCCACACCGAGCCGCCGGCAGTTGGTCAAAAGACTGTCGGCGCTTCTGCCGAAGGAACTGAGTCGCGTCTCGTTCGGAGGTCCGACGGGCTCGGATGCGGTCGAGTCGGCAGTGAAGCTGGCGAAATACAATACCAAGCGCCACCCCATCATCGCGTTCGAAGGTTCGTATCACGGAATGACGGTCGGTGCGTTGTCGCTGACCAGCGGCCGTGCCTTTCGAGAGCCTTTTCTTCCGCTCTTGCCCGAAGTTCATTTCGTTCCCTACGCCTACTGCTATCGGTGTCCGTTCAAAAGAACGCCTGATAAGTGCGGCCTGGAGTGTGCGGAGTATCTCGACCACGTGATTGAGGATCCTCACTCCGGGGTAGGGAAGCCGGCGGCCATCATTGTGGAACCGATTCAGGGGGAAGGTGGGTCAATCGTTCCGCCAGAAAAGTTCCTGCCGAGAATCCGGCAAATCTGCGACCAGAATGAAATCGTCATGATTGCCGACGAAGTGCAGGCGGGATTCTGCCGCACCGGAAAGATGTTTTCGTTTGAGCACACCAACACCATTCCCGACATTGTCACCATGAGCAAAGCTCTGGGAGGCATCGGGTTGCCGATTTCGGGCATGGCCTATCGGGAGAAGTGGAACACCTGGCCCGCGGGGCAGCATATCGGGACGTTTCGCGGCAACGTAACCGCATACGCAGCTGGCGCCGCCGCGCTGGAGTTCATGGTGACGAGCGATCTGGCCGCCCATGCCTTGCACCTTGGGGAACACATGCTCTCACTCCTAAGAGAGGTACAGAAAGATTCGGAAATTATGGGAGACGTGCGCGGTAAGGGACTCATGCTGGGGGTGGAGCTGGTGAAGGACAGAGAGACGAAGGAGCCGGCGCCGGAGTTGGCGCGCCGCGTTCGCAGCGCATGTCACCGGCGAGGCCTGCTGATTGAAATTGGCGGCCACTACAACAATGTAGCGCGGTTCCTGCCGCCCTTGGTTCTGACGGAGGAATTGGCTCAGCGCGGAGTGGCGGTATTTGCGGATGTAGTCCGAGAGGTCGAAGGTTCCCGATAACCGAGAGTGAGATCCAGGGCTCGGCGAAGGGCCCTGCGCGATGCACCAACGAGGGCGAGTATCCCATGTTGACGACTACTCAGGAACCGACAGCGGTATCGGAAATTAGCGTGCATGATCCCCAGGATGGGACCTTCATCGCAAGTGTCCCGCGCGCCACGCTTGCCGATGTCGAGGCCGCTCTCTCGAAGGCGGTAGCCGCTCGTGAGATTGCACGCGATCTGTCCACGTACCGCCGCACGAAGATTTTGCGAAAGACCGCGGAACTCGTCGATGCGCGCCGGGAGGAGTTTGCCACCACCATCGCCCGCGAAGGGGTCAAGACCATTCGCGAGGCGCGCAAAGAAGTCTTCCGGTGCGTCGAAACATTCCGTTTCTCGGCCGAGGAAGCGCACCGATTGAATGGCCAGACGCTGCCGTTCGACCAGCGGCCAGGGAGCGAAAACCGGGTTGGCTACTTTGTGCGCGAGCCCGTGGGCATTATCGTGGCGATCACTCCCTTCAATGACCCCTTGAACCTGGTCGCACACAAAGTGGGGCCCGCGCTCGCAGCTGGGAATGCCGTGATCCTCAAGCCCGATCATGCGACCCCGCTTTCCGCTTTGCTGCTGGCTCGCGCCTTAGCCGACGCCGGTCTGCCCAGCGATGTCCTTCAGGTACTGGTTGGCTATGGCAGAGAGATCGGTACGCCCTTGATCTCTGACCCTCGGGTTCGGATGGTGTCATTTACGGGCGGACGGGAGACCGGAGAGAAGATCCTGCGTCGCATGGGCCTCAAGAAAGTTTCCATGGAACTGGGGGGCAATTGCCCAACCATCGTGTTGAACGATGCCGATCTGGATTCCGCCGTACCCGAGTGCGTGTCGGGGGCGTTCTGGGCGGCGGGACAAAATTGCCTCCATGTTCAGCGATTGCTTGTGCACGATGACATTTACGACCAGTTTGCCAGCCGGTTTCTCACCGCAACGCGCGCGTACCAGCTGGGCAACAAACTCGACGAGACAACGGACATGGGGCCAATGATTAACGAGGCTGCTGCCCTCCGTGTCGAGACGAATGTGGCAGAGGCCCTGCAGGCAGGAGCAAGATTGCTGACCGGCGGCAGTCGCGAGGGCAACGTGTATACCCCAACCGTGCTGGAGCATGTCCCCTCGTCCACCTCGCTGTACCGCGAAGAGATTTACGGGCCGGTCACAATCCTGGAACGATTTACAGGTCTCGATGAGGCGATTGCAGCAGCAAATGGAGTGGCTTTCGGTCTCCACGCCGCGATCTTCACACGCGATCTCTTCTCCGCTTTCAGTGCGGTTCGCCGTCTCGAATGCGGCTCGGTCATGGTGAACGGCAGCACCGACTATCGTGACGACAGCATGCCGTTTGGCGGCGTCAAAGGGTCCGGGATCGGCCGCGAAGGCGTCCCCTTCGCCGTCCTCGAGATGAGCGAACCGAAAGTCGTTTGTTTCAACCTGAACGGAGATGCCGTCTCTTCCCGGAATTGAGCGGAGGTGTTCAAGCATGCTACCCGTGTTTGGGGCGAGTCCGGCAGCGAGAGCTTATGAGGCCAACTTGGGCGGAGGTCTCGCTCAAGACATTGCGACAGAACTTTCGCCACCTGCAGCAGCATGTGGGCGCCAGAGTGGTGGTGTGTGCTGTGCTCAAGGGGGATGCAACCGGGCATGGAGCAGTCGAGTGCGCCCGGGCTTTGCAGCAGGAAGGTGCAAGCTGGTTTGCGGTGACCTCGACAGAAGAAGGAGTGCGCCTGCGGGACGCTGGTATCGCCAGCCGGATCCTCCTGCTGACCGGCTATTGGCAGGGTGAAGAATCGGACGTCGTTCGCTATCGCCTAACGCCGTCCGTGTGGGAGCCGTGGCATGTTTCTGAGTTGGCAAGAGTGATCTATGAGCGTGGTTGCGCACCCTTCCCGGTGCACTTGAAAGTCGATACCGGCCTGGCGCGCATGGGAGCCCACGCCGGGACTTTGCCTCAGGTTTTGCAGAGTCTGAAATCCGCACCGGGTGTGATGCTGGAAGGTGTGTTCACCCATTTGGCATCTTCGGAACAGATGGACTCGCCGGATGTTGCCGAACAGATGGAGTGCTGGGAAAGTGCGCGCAGGACGATTCGGGAGGCCGAATTTCGGCCGGCGTACTTTCACGTGGCGAATTCGGCGGCGGTGGCGGCGCATCCTGCAACTTGGAACAACATGGTCCGGCCCGGCATATCTCTCTTCGGATACTACGCAAGGTTCGTCGCGGACGGGGTCAACCGTTCCGTCACGGATCCGGCCGTGGCGCCGGTGCTTGCGTGGAAGACTCGAATCATCTCGCTTCATGACGTCGGCGCCAACCAGCGTGTGGGGTACAACGGAACGTACGTGACCACCGCTCCTACTCGACTCGCCGTGCTGCCGGTGGGCTTTGCCGACGGTCTCAGCCGGCAACTTTCATCGCGTGGGCGGGCCATCGTGCGCGATGAATACGCGCCCATCGTGGGCATCATTTCCATGGATGTCACGCTTCTCGATGTGACGGTAATTGGAGAAGTTCAGGTCGGTGACGAGGTCACGCTGATCGGCGGCACCGAGCATTGCCGCATTACGGCGTGGGAGCACGCCGACATTCAGAGGACGGTACCGGATGAAGTGCTGTGCGCGATTGCAAGGCGAGTTCCGCGCCGGTATGCGTGATCGGCGTTCGATTCTCGGTGACCGGACCACTTTCCCCCCATGACATCTCTGAATCACCCACGCTTTTCGCAACTCCCCCCAGTTTCCAGTGTTTAGCAGTCCCACGGCTTGAAGTTGTTGGAAAAACTGGAAATACGAGTTCTGAAAAAACTGGCTCTGCCTTTTTTCAGTTCTATTTGCCCAACAGCCCCGGTATACGTCGGGTACGTCACCGGATTTCCCGGCAGTGATTTGGAGCCTAAGTTGAGCAAACCCGAGGTTCCGACGCCTCATGCCGCTCCCACAGTCTTCCTGCACATCTTCGCTGCTATCCGCCGTGAACGGAGGGACGAAGACTGGCCGCCTGAGAATTTGCTGATCAAGTGGTGAAGTCACGCTGGCTGCGGATTAATCTGTCAACCGTGTATTTGCTCTGACACTTACGCAAGAACGATGTTCTCATCACAAACGACGGCCCAATTCTTGACCACTCCACTCGGTGCTCCATCCCATGTACTTGGGCGCGGACATATGGTTGTTGTTCACGCCCCTGGCGATGGGCTCGTACTTTGCATTACCCGTCTTTGCCCTCCTCATCCCGCTAATCGTTCTCCGGCTCTTAAACGAGGAAAAGGTTCTGCGCCAAGAACTACCGGGCTATGCTGAATACTGCCTCCGAACCCGCTTCCGGCTCGTCCCATTCATCGGGTAGACCGGGCATCAGCTGCAATAAACGTGTTCCTGCTCACCGACTCGCTCTAGCCCTTGTGCTATGGTTCGCCTTCGACCCAAACAAGTCCGGTAGGAGGGATTATGCTCGGAGGTCTGCTCTTCGTGGTGTGTGTCATCCTGCAATTTCATTATCATGACCCGATTCCGTGGTACATCTGGGTACTTGCACTGATCGCACAATGTGTCGCATTCGGCGAACCAGCGATGCGATCTGCTGCCTCGAAGAAGAACTGAATTTAGGCCATTGTCCGCAAATGCCTTATGGCAAGTGACGATGCTAGGATCCTCGTGATCGGCGCCGGAGTGAACGGCTCCGTCTGCGCCGAGCTCCTGTTCGAGCGCGGCGTAGATGTCACTGTGCTCGCGCGCGGCAAGCGGCGAGCCGAGATTGAGAGCAACGGGATTGTCATCGAGAACCCGTTCAACCTGGAGCGGAGGGTCGGCAAGGTCAGTGCCATCGGCGAACTGGCGTCCGGCGACACCTACGAATACATCTTAGTCGTCGTGCGCCGCACCCAGGTTGCCGAATTGCTGCCCACGCGAGCCGCCAACACCTCGCCCAACGTCGTCTTTATGAATAACAATCTCAACTGTCCCGCCCAGATCGTCGCAGCATTGGGTTCGCAGCGCCCGATGCTCGGCTTCGTCTTCGCCGGGGGCAAGCGCGACGGGGAGATCATCCGGGCGATCGGCCCCTTCGATCATTCGCTGATGCCGACGCCCTTCGGCGAAATTAACGGAACGGTCACTCCGCGGCTGAAAAGGCTGGTCGCGCTGCTCAATCGAGCCGGTCTCAGAGCCAAGGTCTCCACCAACGTCGTCGATTATCTCGCCACGCACGCCGCCACCGTGGCCGTGCTCGTGCCGCTTGTCCTGAAGTACAAAGCTGACATCAGGGCGCTGGCCCGTTCGGGCGAGACCTGAAGCTGGTCGCTGCAGCCATGCGCGAGACCGTTCCGGTGCTGAAAGCGCTAGGGCACAAGATCGTGCCCGTCGGCTAGGAAATCCTCGCCGTGACGCCGACGTTCTTGCTGGCATTCCTGCTTGGTCTGCTCCTCAACTCCAAATTGGGCGAAGTCAGCGCGAGCTGGCACGCGCAGCAGGCGCCGGACGAGTTGCTGGCGCTGGCCGACGATCTCCGCGCAGCGGTCATCCGGTCCGGCGTTCCGGCGCCGGCCATCAGAAAAGTGTTAGACATGAAATAGCGCGGCGGCTCCGAGCACTCCCGCGATTTGCGTTGCTTGCTCACTCGGGTCTTCCGGTCTTCTTGTGCCTAACGAGATAGGTTGCGTATATTGCGCCTCCCAGAATGAACATCCCAAACTCCAACGCGGTGGCTTCAACCGCGCTGATGGAGTTGTACAAGCCGAGTCCGACTTTCGGTGAACCACCGAAGAGAAGTGGAAGATCAGACGGAAGCGGATGTCCATAGCTCCAGTGCCACGAGCGCCAAGAAAAGGTGGACAAGGGGATGGGATGGGAAACGAAGTCCAGCACCCAGTGGCTGAACACCAAAAGCCCAACGATCACTCCTGCGCGGTGCTCACGATAGATGCGTGCGGCCAAGAGAGCGGCAACGACCGACCAGATGACTGACATGAAAAGGCCGTGAGATCAAGGGAGCCCGGCACTGCCTCCTCTCTCTATGCCTGCAAAGCCGAAAGCAATGGCAAGAACATCGAGAATCCATGTGGCCAGGAGCAGAATCCCAAGCGGCACCTTGGGAGCCGCAGGTTTGGCTGCCAATCCCACCGAGAAATGTCCGATGGGTCCCATTGCATCCTCCGTTTGTCTCTATTGCGGCTAGGCACGCACGGATGCTGTGACTCACAGCACAAGGATCGGTCAGGGCGGGAAGTCCGCCAAGATGACTGCTATCGGCCTCCCCGCCCGGATGCCTTTGGATTATCTGGAACGCCACCTTGCGGGAGACTGGGGTGATCTGGACGAGCACGACCGGCAAGAGAATGAATTGAGTCTACAGCACGGCTGGCGGCTGTTGAGTGCCTATCGGCTCAGCGACGGCACTCGTATTTGGATCATCACCGAAGCAGACCGCAGCTCGACCTGCATTCTGCTACGATTTAAATATTGAACCACTTGAGTACGAACCCTTTCAGGCCGTCTTCGGACGGCCTTTTCTATATGCAGAGGCTCTCGTGATCAGGCCGCGCACACGTACATCACTGGTAATTACGAAAACGTAACAGTCTTCTCGGTGTTGCGCTCAGGATGGCTGACCCTGCAAAATGAACTGCGAATGGACACGAAAGACCCAGCCGTTCCTTCGCCTCATAGCATTGGCATGTGGCTCGACCCAGACGGGCACAGATTTCTGATGTGTACGCTTTGCAAACTTGCTTTTGAACTCTCAGCCGGGACAAGCTACGAAACGATAGCCGCAGAATTCGATTCCCGCCCTTGTGTTCCAGTGGTCGTCTCGCAATGACCCATGACCGCCCAGTAAAGCTTATTTGCAGATGATGCTCGGATTGTCCTTCGCCAAGTCTAGGCAGGCTTTATGCTGCTTCGCTTTGCGTGCTGCGTCCCCTAGGCTCTCTTGGCTAATCGTTTCTGACGTGGTCTGCGTTGCCGTCTGGACTCGGACACTGTCTTGCTGTTGATACACCGCCGGAGTAGGGGCGGAAGCAGGACCAGCAGATGCAGGTGCAAGTGCAGGGGTAGAGTTAGCAGCGGGAACAGGCTCTGGAGCGGGAGCAGCAGGTGCGGCAGCAGGAGCAGAGTCAGCAGCGGGAGCAGGTTCTGGAGCGGGAGCAGCGGGTGCAGCGGGTGCAGGAGTCGCCTGTCTCGCTTGCCAGTCCGACAAGATCACATTGCACGCGGCCTTGACCCCACCATTAACTAACCGCCCGGAAGCCCGTTTCTGGACAGCGGCAACCTGGTCCGATGCAAGCTTCACCGAAGCCCCTCCTTTGAAAACCGCAAAAAGTAGAGCCTCGGTAAGGGGGAGCCTGAAAGATCAAAGGGTAGGCCAGCCCCTGTGTGGATGCCTTCTACTTCTCGGAAGCCGACACTACTCAGGCTTTTTCGTGGAATCCATATGTTCCACCGGGTTCTTAAGTACCCTAATCTCCACGTAGCCGCCGTCCCTGCTGTCGTTCTTCTGGGCGGCTTTCAGAACCTCGTTGCCCAAGTATAGCGAGCAAATCCGAAAAGCAGGAACTTCGCGGTCGAGAACGAGATAGCGCAGCACTGAATCCGCCACCACTTGGACCGATGTTTTCGCGGAACGGGAGCCGCCGCCGACAGAAAAGCCCAACACTTCGATGAGGTAGCCTCGCTGATTTTTCAATGGGATGATTATTTCGTCGAGCGCTTGTATATCGGCCTTGCCCAGTGCACTTTGTCCAACCCGGAAGTGAATCTTCAAGTCCGCGCTACCTTCGTACCGGTCTTATTCGCGACCGACTTTTCGACGGCCGCGATGCGGTTAAGCGCTTCCTGTTGGACCTCGGTGACCTTAGTAGAAGAAACCTGGATGCCAACCTGCGCACGTGGTTATGGGCTACGCGGAATCAGCCCGTTCGAAGGAAGCAGGATTTTTTCAACTGCCTACTCCGGTCCCCGTTGGACAATCCCTGACTGTCCTGGTAGAAAAGCCCGGCTTCCTTTCCAAGCGGCAACAACACTTTTCAGGGCCTGCACCTATTACAGTCACGTTGTATCCCTCGAAATCACAGCGCTGACCCGCCGCGTCCTAAAATGCGTGATCCAAGCTCCTCCGCCGCACCCGAAACCTGAACCTTGCGGTCGGTCGGACTCATTCTCGGTATTCACCCCTGGAGCCCCAGTGTCCGTAAATGCCCAAGTGGCTCATTCACGCTTGTTTCTTTCCACGCTAGGATCCTCTCCAGACGGGAATGAGCCCGAAAGTTTCTGCTCGCTAATCACTCGCATATAGACCTTGATCGTGGTTCGCACGTCGAACGCGGGCCAGAAGTCCGCTTCGAGGAGATCGCCATTGATCTCCTCCAAGTCCGTTTGTGGATAGCTTCCGGTTGGGCCGTGGTCGTTTGCGGAGCTTTCTCCAGTTTCCGCTCTGCCCGTCAATCGACCGCGATGCCTTGCGATAGCCATTGGAGCGCAATGGGCTCTCATCAGCGAATACCAAAACCGGATGGCCCGCCCTTCATCCCGCCGAAGATTGTCTGACACGCACTGCTGGTAAATTCGATAGAGGCGCGGGCACTGAGGGGAAGATTTCCGCTGATGGCGAGTTTGGCAATGCCATGAACCAATGACCACGCCGTCCACGCCAAAGGCAACGGATCGCCGGCGGGAAGGTCCCCGAACTGCTGCGCGGCGGCAATACACTCCTCAAGAACGGCAAAGGCGTTTTGCCCGGCGGCCCGGCGCTTTTCGTACGCAAGCGTGGCCTGAGGCAGATCGAACATTACCAGGAAATGCTGCGGCCAACGTAGGGCAAACGCCACATAACCGCAACCGCACTTCTGCAACCGCTCCCGCGGCGATGTGGCCCGGGCCATGTTCTTCCGCATCGAAACGGTAAGCCGGTCGAATCCCTCCGCAGCGACCTCCGCCAGCAGTTCATCCTTGCTGGCAAAGTGGCGATAGGGGGCATTGTGCGATACGGCCGCGCGTCGTGCCACCTCGCGCAGCGTAAATGCCCGGGGGCCGACCTCTCCGATCAGGGTCACTGCAGCGTCCAGCAGAGTTTGGCGAAGATTGACGCGATGGTAAGGCTGTGAGCGGGCCATGCTCCTTTTCTAACAGAACGATGTTGACAATAGCAACTTCGCGATCTAGTCTTATGTTGTCACTGCCAACATCTCCATGAAGTGGACCAGTGACACACGGAGGACGGGATGATGGCGAGCGGAGTTCCTTACAAGCAGGCAAAGCTGGCGGAGACATGGGATGCGATCGTGATCGGCTCCGGCATCGGCGGACTCACAGCGGCAGTCCTGATGGGTATGCACGCAGGCAAGCGCGTGCTGGTACTTGAAAGACACTACGCGGCTGGCGGGTTCACCCATACGTTTCATCGCCCAGGATACGAATGGGATGTGGGGCTGCATTACATTGGCCAGATGCAGGATGAGAACTCGGCAGAGCGCCGCGCATTCGACTACCTTACCGAGGGCAGGGTACGGTGGCAGGCCATGCCGGAGATATACGATCGTTTCATCATCGAAGGCCGGACATTCGAGTATGCTGCCGGACTGGAGCGCTTCCGGGAAGGTCTCGGTCAATCGTTCCCGAGCGAGATCAGGGCCATCGACCGGTATATCGCTGCGGTTCAAGCGTGCAACCGCGCGAGCGGCCTTTACCACGCGGAAAAGGCGGTTCCGGCTCCAGTGGCCGCGCTGGCCGGCGGCCTGATGCGCTTGCCCTACATGCGCTGGGCGAGACGGACTACGCGCGAGGTTCTCCAGAGTTTCACCAAGAATCGGGAACTGATCGGGGTACTGACCGGACAATGGGGCGACTACGGGCTGCCTCCGGGAAAAAGCAGCTTTGCTGTTCATGCGACGATCGCCGAGCATTATTTTGGCGGGGCCAGCTACCCGGTGGGGGGAGCGAGTGTGATCGCGGCGGCGATCGTCCCACAGATCGAGCGCAACGGCGGCGCAGTGGTCACCAGCGCCGAGGTCACCAGTATTCTGCTCGACGGCGCGAAAGCGGCGGGGGTACGGATGAGCGACGGGCGCGAATTCCGCTCCGGTGTGGTGCTGAGCGATGCGGGTGCGGTCAACACATTTGAGCGGTTCTTGCCGCCGAATCTGTCCGCTCTCGAATCGCTGCGCAAGCAGTTGCGCCGGCTTCAGCCTTCGACGGCGCATATCAACCTCTATGTTGGACTATCGCAGAGCGATGCCGCGCTTGGGCTGCAAGGCACGAACCTTTGGGTCTATCCCTCCTTCGATCACGATGCGAATGTGGAGCGGTTCACGCGCGACCTCGACGCGCCGTTCCCGGGTGTCTATCTCTCCTTCCCTTCGGCCAAGGATCCGGATTTTCAACGCCGGCATCCGGGAAAGAGCACGGTCGAGGCCATCACCATGCTTCCTTATGCGGCCTTCGACCGCTGGGGAGAAACGCGCTGGAAGCGGCGTGGAGACGAGTACAGTGAGTTCAAGGAGCGGCTTGCAGCGCGGCTGCTCGCCGAACTGGAGCGGCAAGCGCCCTCCGTGGTTGGCAACATCGCATACACCGAATTGTCGACGCCGCTCACAACACGCCATTTTATGAACTACGGGCATGGAGAGATCTATGGCATAGCCTCCACGCCGGACCGTTTCCTGATGCGCGAGCTCGGAGCCAGAACGCCGATTCAGGGTCTCTGTCTTACGGGGCAGGATGCGGCCGGCCTTGGCGTAGTGGGCGCCCTGTTTGGCGGAGTCATCGGCGCCTCGGCCGCAACCAGGAAGAACCTCTTTTCGGTCGTATCGAAGCCCCATGCGACAGCGGCGAAATCGTTGGCGTAAACGAGCCAGGCACAGGCAAGGCCGTTCCACCCATCTCGTCGAGTGCATCATCGCCGATGCGCTCACCGAGGCAGATTGATCCCCTGAAGTCGGCTTGTGGGAGGTTCCGGACGGATGACGGGCAAACGTGAAGTAATCCCAAGGGAACGTTGGCCGACAGTTCGCTCATTTGCTTGTGAAACCAGTGGTCCACATCCCTCAAACTGACTGAATTGGGCCAAATATGTAAAATATGCCCACAGGAAAATTGAGCATGAGCGTCGTGTGTTCCTTAATCCGGCTTCTCGAACGTAGGAACCATTGAAAAGTATCAATCGAGTTCTTTTGTCTTTTGGGTTCATCCCCGCCGTGTGGTTTCTTCTATTGGTTACAATCGGCGGCTGGTTGGTTCCCGGCTACAGTTCAATCGCTCAACAGGCAAGCGAACTCACCCTTATCGGAGGCGCGCCCCGGATAGCGGTGGACCTCGCAGCGATAGGCGTTGGTATATTCCTTGCGATCTTTGCCGTTGGGCTTTGGAGAGCGTCTGGAAAGCCTATCGCTTTCGGCGCGCTTGCCTGGATTCTATTCGGTCTGTCGATGGTCTCCAATGGTATCTGGATCATGGGCAGCCCCATGCACGGCGCCTACGGGCTGGGGCTGATAGTGATGGTCGCTCCAGCCTTGTCCATGGTTGAAATCGGCGGCACCGAAGAGGGTAACAGAACCTATTGGATCACCGGAATCATCAGCTTTATAGGCATCTTTTACTTTTGGCTCAATACGCTGGGGTACGATCCTGTGCATTATCGCGGCTTAACCCAACGCATTTATGCGTCCCTCACTCTACTGTGGCCTGCCTGGGCTGCATATCGTCTCCTGTACGGAAACCGTCCGCGGGGTTAGATGTCTGTAACTTCCATTGCGGTAGCGGCGCGTTAGGGGTAATGAATAAGTTAGCCTGCGGAAAGTAAAAAGTTATCCAGCAACTCCCGGATAACGGCAGCTCTTCCAGAATCTAGTACCGAGGAGAGGTGACAGCATGCGCAAAACACTCGGAGTCACATTGCTTCTATTGAGCCGCAATTGTTCTAGCGGGCGAGGCATTGTGAGCCAACCGCCCTTTCCGGCCCAAGCGTAGCAAGGGGACCGACACACTGCAGAACACCTTCCGGAACATTGTTGCCATCGCCCTTGACAATTTGCCGCCTCGGCGCGATGATTATGACTAATAGTCGTAAATGAGTATTGGTCATTAATGAATAATAGTCGAAAGTCTCGTGCCATCACTGTTATTGGAACTTCGGCGTCCGATAATCTTCCCCACTTGCAAGGCATGGGGCGCCGTCAACGTCGTGCCGCCGAAACGCGCCTCCGCCTGTTCCGTTGCGCTCTTCAACTTTTTTCCGAACGCGGCTTTCCCAACGTTACGGTCGAAGACATCACCGAGGCAGCGGACGTCGGCAAGGGTACCTTCTTCAATTATTTCGAGAGCAAGGATCATGTACTGGGTGTAATGGCTGAAATTCAGCTCGGTAAGGTGAGAGAAGCCTTAACGCTGGCCGAATCTGGCAAAGAGACCATTTATTCGGTGCTGCATCGTCTGTTCCTTCGCGTCGGGGAGGAACCTGGGCGCAGTCCCGACCTCGCCCGTGCCCTGATCTCCTCTTTTCTGGCGAGTGAGAGCGTTCGTGGGCTTGTCGACCGCAACATGTCCGAAGGCCGCAAGATGGCTGCCCAGGTTGTCGCCGCTGGGCAAAAGCGCGGAGAGATCGACCCTGGCTTGAAAAAAGAAAAGGTTGCGACCCAGCTTCAGCAGACATTCCTGGGAACCCTCCTGCTCTGGTCGCTTCACGGTAAGCCTGCGCTCGAAACCTGGATCGAAGAAAGCTTTAAACATTTCTGGAGGGCAATCACCATCTCCGGTCAAGAGCAAGAGCAATGAACTGCAATCTCCGTACTGCCGTCATCCTGTCGCTAGCGATACCCATCTTTGGCGCGCTCAGCACGGCCCAGGAACTAACACCCTACCGCCTCACGTTACGCGATGCCACTCAGAAGGCTCTGCAGGCCAACCTCAACGTGCTCGTCGCCGACACACGGGTCGAGGAAGCCGAGGGCACTCGCATGCGCCGCCTATCGGCCGCGCTGCTTCCACAGGTACGCGCGCAGAGCTACGCCAACTACCAGAACCGTTACCTGAGCGCTTTTGGAATTTCGCTTCCAGGCGTTCCCGGAGTGGTTGGACCGTTTTCCAATTACGACTTTCGCGTCTATGCGGAGCAGAACATCATCGATCTTCAGAGCTATCGCGGGTGGAAGGCAAGCGAGCGCGCCCTGGATGCCGGCAAAATGGATTACCAGGATGCACGCGATCTCATCATCCGTGCCGTTGCCAGCCTCTATCTCAATGCCCAGTCGGCGGCGGCACGTGTCGATGCCGCCCAATCCCGCGTCACCGACTCGGATGTCCTGTACAAGCTCGCAAAAGACAGGCATGACGCTGGGACCGCGACGGGCGTTGACGTGTTGCGTTCGCAGGTCCAGTTCGCGAATGACAAGCAAGCTCTGCTGGTCGCGCAGAATTCTTACAAACAGTCGCTGCTCTCCCTCGCGCGCAACTTGGGCATGAAACCGAGCACGCCTTTGGAACTTGCCGAGCCGCTCCAGTATCAGCCTCTAACCCAGCCTCAGGCCGAAAGCCTTGTGCCTTTGGCAGTCCTCACGCGCCCCGATTATTTGTCGCTTGCCATGCAGCGTCAGGGATTGGTCGAGCAGCAACGCGCCAGCCGCGCCCGCTATTATCCGAAAGTCAGCGTCAACGGGAATTATGGCGGGATTGGCCGCAGTATTGGAGGCGTGCAGGGCACAGGCCTGATTCAAGGCCAGATCGACTTTACGGTATTTGATCGCGATCGCAGTGGCGAGGCGCAGGAACTTGCCAGCCGGGTCAAACGCATCGACGATCAAATTGCGGATTTGCGCCGTGCCATTGAAGAAGAGATCCGCGAGGCGCTGCTGAATCTCGAGTCCGCGGCCGAACAGGTCGCTGTTGCCAAGGAAGGGCAGGATCTGGCGCAGCGTGAACTCGAACTTTCGCGGGATCGTTTTCAGGCGGGCACGACCAATAACGTGGAAGTGGTCACTGCCCAGGACGAACTTGCCCGCGCACAGGAGAACTACATTCTCGCCGTCTCTAGCCACGCCGACGCCAAGTTTGCGCTGGCTCGCGCTGTGGGGGATACGGAGAAGAACATTGGACAGTATATGGGAAACCCGTAAGCGATTTGTCGGCCGGGCGGTGAGCCATGTTGCGACTAAGTGTTCACGCCCGCGAGGTTTGAAGCTATGAAACGGCTTATACCGATTCTGATCCTGCTGGCGGCGGTGATCGCTGCCGGCGTGTATTTTTATCCGCGTCTGACCAACAAATCGGAGCCCGAGAATCAGATCACGCTTTCGGGCAATATCGAAGCTCACGAGAGCCTGGTGAGCTTTAAGGTGCAGGGGCGTATCGTCGATCTGCCGGTCGAGGAAGGCCAGTCGGTTGAGCAAGGCGCGTTGCTTGCACGCCTGGATGACGCCGATTACAGGCAGAAGGTCCGGATCGACGAGGCCACGGTTCACGTGCGCGAATCGAACCTCGTGCTCACACTCGCTGGAACTCGCGAGCAGGAAGTGAAGGCATCGCACCAAACCACACTCGATGCGCAAGCCGATGAGCAGGAGAAGAACCTCGACTACGAGCGCGCCCAACGCCTCTTCAGCAAAGATGAGATCTCCGCGCAGGACCGCGACCTCGCCGAGACTGCTCTGAAGCGTGCCGAGGCGACTTTCCGGGCAGTGCAGCAGCGCTATAACGAAGCTGTCGAAGGCAGCCGCAAAGAAGACATCGCGATCGCTCGCGCCAATCTCAGGGAAGCCAACGCTAATTTGGGGCTATCGCGAGTCACGTTAGGCTACACCACCCTCCGCGCCCCGTCTGCCGGTGTGATCACCGTGCGCCAAACTGAACTCGGAGAGGTGGTCGCTCCCGGCACTCCGGTGGTCACGCTCGCCGACCTCGATCACATCTGGCTGCGGGCGTATATCGCCGAAACCGATCTGGGCCGCATCCGCTGGGGCCAGGAAGCAACCGTCACCACCGATACCTATCCCGGCAAGCAGTACCGCGGACGGGTGTCATTCATCTCCTCGAGTGCCGAATTTACGCCCAAGAGCGTTCAGACCTACAAAGAGCGCGTCACCCTCGTCTATCGCATCAAGATCGACATCGACAATCTCAATCACGAACTTAAACCCGGCATGCCCGCTGACGCCCACATCGATCTCGCCGCAGCCAGCCCAAACGCGCGCCAACAGGAAGTTGCGCCGCAGAAGTAATAGGTAATGACGGAGCAACCCCAATCCGCAATCATCGCCGAGAGGCTTACGAAGAGCTTTCCCGGCGTGCGCGCCGTCGATCACCTGAGTTTTGACGTGAGTTCCGGAGAAATCTTTGGCCTGGTAGGTCCCGACGGCGCCGGAAAAACGACCACGCTCCGTATGCTCGCTGGCATCATGCCGCCCGATGAAGGGACAGCCAGTGTCGCTGGCTTTAATGTCGCCCGCGATCCCGAAGGCGCTAAGCACCATCTCAGCTACATGCCACAGCGCTTTGGACTTTATGAAGACCTCACGGTCGACGAAAACATTCGCTTCTACGCTGATCTGTTCGGAGTGAGAAAGTCTGAGCGCGAAGATCGTTCCACACAACTGTTGCAGGCAGCCGGCATGGCCGAATTCCGCAAACGTCTCGCCGGGAAACTTTCCGGCGGTATGAAGCAAAAGCTGGGCTTGGTCTGCGCGCTTACACATCGTCCCAAGGTGATCCTGTTGGATGAGCCGACGACGGGCGTCGATCCCGTTTCGCGGCGCGACTTCTGGCGCATCCTTTATGAACTCGCCTCGGAAGGTGTGGCGATACTCACCTCCACCGCCTACCTCGACGAAGCGGAGCGCTGTCATCGCGTCGCCTTACTCCATCAGGGTAAGCTGCTCTTCTGCGACACGCCTGCAAATCTCAAGGCCAAGCTGGGCAAAGGCGTCTTGTCGGTCACCTCGTCCGATCCACGCAGATCGCGTGACCAACTCGAACACGCGGCTGGGATTTCAAGTCTGGTGCTGACCGGCGACGGCCTACACGTAGTGGTTGACGATGCAGCCCGCCGCATCCCCGAATTCGAGGCCCGGCTGAACAGCGCGCACGTTCCATTCGACACGATTCAACAAGTCACGCCCACGATTGAGGATCTCTTCGTCAATGCGGTCAGCAGTGGAGCGTCAGTCCATGCCTGATGCCAACAATTCTGTCGTAATCGAGAACCTGCTCAAGAAGTTCGGCGATTTTGTAGCCGTCGATCGCATCAATCTCGCGATCCGCAAAGGCGAAGTATTTGGCTTTCTCGGACCGAACGGAGCCGGCAAGTCCACGACCATCCGCATGCTCTGCGGTCTGCTAACGCCAACATCGGGCCGTGCGCAGGTGGCAGGCTACGACGTTGGCCGTGAGCCCGAATCCGTGCGCCAGAACATCGGTTACATGTCGCAGAAGTTTTCTCTCTACAACGATCTCAAGGTGATCGAAAACATACGCCTGTTCGCTGGCCTCTATAGCGTGCCTTCAAACCAGCTCAGAGAGCGAATCGAATGGGCACTGGAAATGGCGAACCTCAAAGGGCAGGAGAATCTGATTACCGGTACACTCCCAGGCGGGTGGAAGCAACGTCTCGCCTTGGGCTGCGCGGTGCTGCACAAACCGCCCGTGATCTTTCTGGATGAGCCCACTTCCGGTGTCGATCCCATTTCGCGGCGCCAGTTCTGGGACCTCATCCAACACATGGCGGAGGAGGGTGTGACCGTCTTCGTAACCACGCATTACATGGAAGAGGCCGAATACTGCAACCGTCTTGCCCTGATCTTTCGCGGAAGGATCGTCGCCCTGGGCACGCCTTCAGAGCTGAAGCAGAAATCGATGCAAGGCGAACTGCTGCTGGTCGAGTGCGAACCGCTGGGCAGCGCAGTGGAAGTCCTGCAATCCGCTCCGGATGTGATGGATGCCGCGGTTTTCGGGAACGCTTTACACCTGGTTGTGCGTGATGCTGCCGCTGCGATCCCGCAGGTTCAGAAGTATCTGTCGGATCACAGCATCACCGTGGGCCATATCGAGAAGATACGTCCTAGTCTGGAAGATGTTTTCGTCTCTCTTACAAGTACGCACGATTCGGAAAAGGAACGGACAGCATGACCTTGACTCGCTTCCTGGCCGTGGCTCGGAAAGAGGTGATCCAAATCCTTCGCGACTCGCGCAGCCTGATCATCGTCGTCATCATGCCGGTGGTTCTGGTGCTGCTGTTCGGTTACGGGGTCAACCTCGATCTCAAGGGTCTGCCCGTTTACGTGTATGACCGCGACGGCAGCCAGCAGAGCCAGGATCTTTTGAAGCGTTTTCAGGCCAGCGCGTACTTCGACGTTGTGCGGGTTGTGAACGACTATCCCGCGCTCGCCCGATCGCTCGATGACGGCCACGCCAAAATGGGGATCGTTGTCCCGTGGGATTTCTCTGAGCGTCTGCATGAAGGCCGCCCGGTCCAGGTGCAGGCGCTCGTCGACGGCTCTGATGACAACACGGCCAATGTACTCATAGGCTATGCACAAGCGGTTGTCCAGGGCTATTCGTCGGACATCCAACTCGACTGGCTTCGCAACCGCGGCCAACTCGCCCAGCTTGCTGCCGTCAGTGTTGAAACCCGCACCTGGTACAACGAGGATCTCGAGAGCAGCGCCTTCATCGTTCCCGGCGTGCTTGCTCTGGTCATGTCCGTGATCGGAGCGTTCCTCACCTCGCTTACCATCGCACGCGAATGGGAACGCGGCACCATGGAGCAGTTGATCTCAACTCCGGTCACGCCCGTTGAGATCATGCTCGGCAAGCTGGTGCCCTACTTCATCATCGGAATGTTCGACGTCGTCGTCTGCGCCCTGATCGCCATCTACTGGTTTCAAGTTCCTTTCCGAGGATCTTTTCTGACTCTGCTGGTCAGTTCCGCCATGTTCATGGTGGTCGTGCTTTCGCTCGGGTTCTTTATTTCCGTGATCTCCGGGAGTCAGCTCGCGGCAAGTCAAATCGCGCTCCTCATCACTTTCCTTCCAGCGTTCCTGCTGTCTGGATTTCTATATTCGATTGAGCAGATGCCCATCGTTCTGCAGTGGATCACTCGTATCCTGCCGGCGCGTTACTACGTCTCGGTGCTGAAGAAGATCTTTCTCAAGGGAACGCCCACGGCCTTGCTCTACCCCGACCTTGTCCCGCTGGCTGTGTTCACACTCGTGCTGGCGCTGCTCGCCACCCGTTCGTTCCACAAGAGGCTGGCGTAAGGAGACGATAAGCGATGTTGGCGCGCCTGAAACAGATGTTGATCAAAGAGTTCATCCAGGTCTTCCGCGACAAACGCACCCGGTTCGTGCTTTTCGCTCCGCCGATCATTCAGATGCTGGTCTTCGGGTACGCAGCCACTTTCGAGATTCATCATGTGCCAACCGTCGTGCTCGATCTCGACCACAGCCAGGAGAGCCGCGAACTGATCTCTCGCTTTACTTCGAGTCCCTATTTCGACGTGCAGCGCCAACTGACGGACTATCGCCAACTCGGCGATCTTATCGACCAGGGAAAGGCTACCGTCGGTCTCGAGATTAATGCCGGTTTTGCCCAGAACCTGCGCAAGGGTCAGACCGCGCCCCTGCAAGTGATCGTCGATGCGACCAATTCGAACACTGCCCTGATCGCCTCGGGCTACATCACGCAGATCGCACTCGGCTTTGCGCAGGACTATCAGAAAGACCGCATCTACCGCATCTCACCGCAAATGATCGAGGCAATCCCCTCGGTGCAGCTTGCGCAGCGGCCATGGTACAACCCCGACTTAAGGAGCCGCTGGTTTTTCGTGCCCGGAATAATCGGCAGTCTTACCCTTGTGCTCGTGGTTACTCTGACGGCTTTTGCCGTGGTTCGCGAACGCGAGATCGGGACTCTCGAGCAGATCATGGTGACGCCCATCCGCCCGGCCGAGTTTATCCTCGGCAAGACGCTGCCGTTCTTTCTGATTGGCCTCTTCGATGTCTCGCTAATCGCGACAGTAGGGACGTTGTGGTTTGAGGTTCCGTTTCGCGGTCAGATTATGGTGCTGTTCGCTGGGGCCATTCTTTTTCTCCTGTGCATGCTCGGGGTGGGTCTGTTGATCTCGACGGTCTCGTCCACGCAGCAACAGGCAATGGTGACCTCTTTCTTCTTTATCATGCCCGCCATTACTTTCTCCGGCTTCGGATTCCCCATCAGCACGATGCCGCAGTGGCTGCAATATCTGACTTATCTCAGCCCGCTGCGCTATTTTCTGGTGGTGCTGCGGGGCACGTATCTAAAGGGCGTCGGCATGGAGATTCTCTGGCCGCAGATGCTCGCCATGGCCGCTTTAGGAACCGGTCTGCTCGCGATTGCCGTCCTGCGCTTCCATAAAGCGCTCGACTAAGCCTTCGGGCTGACCTCTTCGAGGCAGCAGTTCGCGGTAGGTGTCCGGACAAAGATTCGGCAGTTTGTGTTGTTTCCAGTGCGTCCAGAGATACTCTACGGGGCTCAGTTCCGGTGCATAGGCCGGCAGACACTCCAGCGACAGCCCGCGTTGCTGTCGCGCGAAGTCCCACACCAAGCGGCTGTGATGACTCCGAGTGCTGGAGGAGCAATTGCAAATCGTCGAATATCATTCACCGCCAACGTCAGGGCCACTGTTGGGGAGCTTGCGAACGCGATGAAAGAACATAGCGAGCGGTATGCATAGCAACGAAAGAAATCCCAGTAAGCGAAAGTTGTCAGCGTAAGCCAGGAGAGATGCCTGCTGCTGAATCATTTCGTAAAGCATCCCCAGCGCCTTTTGATGAGCGGTGTAGGCATCTACCCCTGGGAGGTGGAACGTTGTCTCCAGGCCATGAAGGACCTTCATCACCGCAGGATTTCCAGCCGTGATGTTTGCCACCAAATAATTCTGGTGAACTTGCGAGCCACGCACCAGAAAGGTGGTGACACTCGCAATGCCGACGCTGCCTCCGATGTTACGCATTAAGTTGTAAATCCCAGCCGCATTTCCGATTTCTTCCTTGCGAAGCCTGCCCATGGTCATGGTGGTAAGGGGAACAAAGATGAAGCCGCTCGCGAAGCCATTGATTAAGTTTGGCAGTACGATGGAGCTCATAGAGATGCCAAGATTGATGTGACTCAGCAGCAAAGTGGAGTAACCGAGGATACCAAAGCCACACGCCAACAACAGACGACTGTCGATAGAATTGACCAACGTCCCCACCAAAATCATCGATAGTACGGAGCCAATGCCGCGTGGACTGACCGCCAAGCCGCTGTCCAGTGCCGGATAACCCATCAAAGTCTGTAGAAATAACGGCAGCATAGCCGTGACGCCATAGAGAACAAAACCGAAGAGACCCGTGATCAGCGTCCCTACGCCGAAATTGCGGTCGCCGAGCACACGCAATTGCACAATCGGCTCTCGATGGATGAATTCGCGGAAGATAAAGCCAGTCAGTGCGATCACGGAAATAGCGGCTATCCATCGTATCCAATCCGCCGCAAACCAATCCGCCTCCTGGCCTTTGTCGAGCAGCAACTGCAATGTGCCCAGCCAAATGGCCATCAAGCCAAACCCGAGATAATCGATTGCCCCTCGAAATGCCTGCCTGATGTAGGGCGGGTCTTCGATGAACATGTTGACCAGAAACAGAGCCAGTAACCCGACCGGAAGATTGATGTAGAAGATCCAGCGCCAGGAATAACTGTCGGTAATCCATCCTCCCAAAGTCGGACCGATTACCGGCGCGACCACAATCCCAAGGCCATAAGCAGCCATCGCGGTGCCCAGTTTCTCGGGTGGAAAGCTTTCCAGCAAGATGGACTGGGCCAAAGGTTGCATGCCTCCTCCACCGATACCCTGTATGATCCGGGCGACGATCAGCATGGGCATGTTGATGGCTATCCCGCAGAGCAGAGAGGCGCCCGTAAACACCACGATTGAAATGATCAACAGACGTTTGCGTCCAATGCGTCGAGTAATCCATCCGGTGGCGGGAAGCATGATCGCGTTGGAAACCAGATAGCTCGTTAGAACCCACGTGGATTCGTCCGTGGTAGCCGAGAGATTCCCAGCAATATGCGGCAGCGCGACATTGGCAACCGAGGAGTCGAGCACGACCATGAAGGTCGCGAGCATCACAGATACCGCAATCATCCACGGGTTCGCTGAAGGTCTCCACTCAATCTGCTCCGACCCCGTATCTTGCGGCGTGCGACTGAGCGTACTCATCCGGCTTTCCGTTCGTGTTGCTCCCTGGTTCCTGTTGAGAACTCTTCTTTTCCGGGACCGGCAATCCGGTGAAGGACCTGCTCTGACACGTACTCTCACAGCCAGCCGCGAATTTCCCGTGCGCCTTCTGGGCCCTGCCGGTGTATGACTACACGGTCATTCTACTCTACTGACTAGTCATAATAGAATCGCGTATGATCTGAAACTGTAGCGCGCGAGCTCGGAGGGGCAATCTGGAACTTGATGAAAAGCAAACGGCAAGTGGTATCTGAATTTCGGCGTGCGGAAATCGTCGATGCTGCGCGCTCGGTATTCGCCCGCAAAGGGTTTACACGCGGCATCATGGATGCGATTGCAAAAGAGGCGGGAATTGCAAAGGGAACGGTGTATCTCTATTTTCGATCTAAGAGAGAAATATATAGGGCTGTTCTCGATCAGGACATGGAATTTCTCAAGAAGGGCACGCTGGAGCGGATGGACGCGGCAAAGAGTCTGAAAGACAAAATCAGGGCATTCACCCTGGCTCGACTGGAGAACGCAGAGGCAAGAAAAGAGTTCTTTCGAATCATGGACACCGAATCCGGAAGTTTGTCCTTCTCGCGAAGCCAATATCATGATTGGCTTCGCGAACCAGTCCTCCGTCTAGCCGCGGCCATCGAGGATGCGTCTCGACGAGGCGAAATTCATCGTGTACCTTCCGAGAAAGTAGCGTGGATCATCGCCGATATGACCAGAGGAACGATTCAACGCAGGCTACTGGGGCCAAGCGATTCCTTAACGAGCGAAGATTCTGAATTTCTGCTCAGCTTTATTTGGGCGTCCCTCGCGATTAAGTCAGACGTCGCGAAATCCTAACGTCGATCTTGGCATGCGTGCTGGTTTCGATGAAATCATAGTCTTCCTCCAATAATGAAACCTGCATCAGGACTCGACACCGGGGCTTGGAATGATCGTTTCGGAAAACCCCGCCGGAGCCGAGACCTTAACGCCGACAGCGGTCAGTTTGTGCTCGGCCGACCGGAGAATCAGAAGAACAAATCATGCAAGCTCCGGTTGCCGACGGCGGCGGAGTTTTTCCCTGAACTGGTGAACCCCCCAGGCGGATGCCATCACCGGGAACCTTCGCTGGATATAGAATGCCGCCATTCGAACCGGCCAGTTCGAATGGCCAGCCTGACCTCCGTGCGTATGGAGGCCAGGGCTCGCGTCAAATGCGAGGTACATCGGCAAGACGGTTGCTGTTTTGGAAAGGGATCATCCAGCCGGGATATTCCGGAGGAAGTGCGCTTACTTCATCGAGATTACGCATCTCATCTTGGGTGAGCTGAAGCTCGACGGCAGACAAATTCTGCTGAAGCTGATCGACGCGCTTGGCTCCGATGATGGCAGATGTAACGAACGGCTTGGCGAGAATCCAGGCCAGTGCAACGGCGGCGATACTGGTCTCGTGGGTCTGCGCGACGGGGCGAAGGACGTCGAGGATACGCCAGGTACGCTCCTTATCCACAATCGGAAAATCAAAAGCGGAGCGCCGCGAGTTCTCGGGTTTCTGATTTTCGCGGGAGTACTTACCTGAAAGGAGTCCTCCGGCCAGTGGACTCCAGACTAGGAGTCCCGTGCCCTGGTCCTGCAGCAGAGGTACGATCTCCCTTTCGAGATCGCGGCCTGCTATGGAATAATAGGCCTGCAGAGTATCGAACTTCCCAAGATTCTTCGCCTCGGAGATTCCGATTGCCTTCATGATCTGCCAGGCATACCAGTTGGAGCAGCCGATGTAGCGAACTTTTCCCTGCGAGACAAGGGTATCGAGAGCACGGAGAGTTTCCTCGACGGGTGTAACAGAATCAGAACCATGGATTTGATATAGGTCGATGTAGTCAGTCTTTAGACGTTTAAGGGAGGCTTCAACCGCATCCATGATGTGTCCCCGGGAAGCGCCGACATCGTTACGGCCAGGACCGGTCCGCCCGAAGGCTTTCGTGGCGATCACGATGTCCTTGCGAGCGATGCCAAGGTTAGCGATGGCCTGGGCGAGAAATTTCTCAGATTCGCCATTGGTGTAGACATCCGCCGTATCCACGAAGTTTATGCCTGCATCCAACGAAAGCCGGAGAAGTTCATCCGCGAGACTCTGTTCAACTCCCGCAACAGGCTTCCACATGCCGTCGCCAGCGGCGAAGGTCATAGTGCCGAGGCAGAGTTCAGATACGAGAAGGCCAGTGTGACCGAGGGTATTGTATTTCATGGGCACCTTTGTGTATTGAGATTGATTATGCAGTGATTTAGATGTGACCAGCGCCCGGGCGATTCGCTTTGATAATGTGTGTGAATCGTGCGTGAAGGACGCCGGAGTGGCTGGACGCCCCGACCTGATACCAATCGCCAGCTGCAGCGACCCGCTATTCTCTTTCAATTCCGCAGGCTCAGTCCCGCCGTGTAGACATCACACCGGTGCTCGCAAGACACTCGAAGCCGTTCTAGCTCGTGCATTGCCGTGCGATTGGTGTTGATCTTAGGCAGCGAAACTTGAGCCGATGCGCAAGCCGGTGGAGGCGGGCATTCCGGTAAAGGTGAACGTCGCGCGACCGCCGTCACTGCCCGCATCTCTTGGCACTCGGACATTTGTGCCGAATCTTCCATGACTGATCGGCGATCTAATGACGAGTAGGAGAGACGTGCATGCCAAAGATTGTTCGTTTTGATAAGTTGGGCGGGCCGGAGGTTTTGGAGATTGTAGAGGAAACCTCAAAGCAGCCAGGCAAAGGTGAGGTGCGGTTACAGGTGGAGGCGGCAGGATTGAACCGGGCGGAGTTGATGTTCCTCCGTGGCCAATACCTCGAACAGCCAAAGTGGCCCGCTGGCATAGGTTATGAGGCGGCAGGTGTGGTTAAAGCTGTAGGCCCCGATGTGGACAAAAGTTGGGTAGGCAAATCGGTCGCCACGATTCCAGCCTTTTCCATGAACGACTACGCCATGCTGGGCGAAGAGGTCATTGCTCCGGCTGCGGCCTTAGGTGAGTATCCAGCGAAGCTGTCGCCGCCGGAGGGTGCGGCGGTGTGGATGCAGTACCTGACGGCGTATGGCGCGTTGGTCGCGATTGCGCATCTGGCAAAAAGCGATTTTATAGTGATCCCGGCCGCGTCGAGCAGTGTGGGCATTGCCGCGATACAGATTGCAAAAGCTGAGGGCGCTATTTCGATTGCGACGACACGCAAGAGCAATAAGAAAGCTGAGTTGCGTTCGCTGGGCGCGGACCATGTGATTGCTACCGAGGAAGAAGACATCGTGGCCCGTGCGAAGGAGATTACCGGCGGCAAAGGCGCGCGAGTGATCTTTGATCCGGTCGCCGGGCCGCTTTTGGAAAAGCTCGCCGAGGCTGCTGCGCCAGGCGGAGTTGTCTTTGAGTATGGCGCGCTTTCGATGCAACCCACACCCTTCCCGCTGTTTACGGCGCTGGGTAAGGGTCTAAGCATTCGCGGCTATACGTTGATGGAAATCACGCGCAATCCTGAGAAGCTCGCGGCGGCGAAGAAGTACGTGTACGAGCGGTTGGCAGATGGACGGTTCCGTCCGAAGATCGCGAAGATATTTCCGTTTGCGCAAACGGTGGATGCCTACAAATATCTCGAATCGAATGCGCAGGTGGGCAAAGTTGTGATTACTGTTCCGTAATTCACCTGGACACATAACTGGAAAGCCCGCTGCTGGCGGGCTTTCCTACAGCGGAGAACTCGAGATCAGTCACGAACGGGAGGCTTCGGATCTGCTCCAGCTACGGGCGAATGGGTGGTGCAGCCTTCACGATGTCCACGATCATCGCAAGTCCATTACTAATGGACAATGGAAATTATGGGACGCATTCTTGGTCGTCCAGCGAAGAAGCTTCTATTTCCTTAAGACGCTTAGGGTTAGCGCTCCTTGTCCGAACCCTTCAAAGTTCACGTACCGTGAACATCGCGAAACAGCGAACGGCGACGACGACAAGCCTCCTCGCCAGACTCCACACGCGGAAGCGACCCCGCATAATCTTATCCTTCGTAGCCTTGCGTTAGGTTCCTAGAGTCGTGCGGCCAGACTTCAGGGAAATCGAATTCGCGCCTTGCGCCGCAATTCTCTTAGTTCGTCAAAACAGGGGGCGCATTGTCGGATGTGAGCGAGGAGGCGAAAGAGTTCACCGTCCGGGTGTTGGTGCGTAAGTTGTAGCAGGGCTTCCTGCCCGGGACAGTCGATGCGCTGAGGATTGGGAAAGTCTTTGTGCACGACCCTGTCGAATGCATCGAGCAGTTCTTTCTCAGAGTCCATTGTGCACGCCCCACTGTATTTTGACCTCCAGCAGAATCCCACGATCCATGACCGGTGTCGATCAAAATCGACGCGCGCGTCGGTCCTCCTTCGCAACGCGCAAGATCAGGTCATCCGTTAGCGCGTGACGCTCGTCATGTGCGGCGATCCGGAAAGCTCAGGGTCCCTCCCTCTCGAGAGTGAGACCCGCAACTTGGAATACACAACCGCATCTGCTGAAAAACGTGACTCCAGGTGAGACACATTTCGGTCTCGCTGCCATTTATAGATAGGAGGATGTGGGTTCGGGTTCCACAGTCTTGTTGTGCCATGGATTCGTTGAATTCCCAAAGCAGTCGTCGGACCTTCCGCTGGCCTGGTGCGGCCCGAGAGATGGTAAGAACCTATCTTAAGGGCGCAGAATCCCAAGAGCGTGAGCAGGGCGCCCACGCCAGCCTGAAGGCCCTGGTCACAAGAATTGCCGCAGTGTCAGGCAATCCGAGGGGCGCTTGTTGGAGATTCGTGCGCCAGTCAGGGGTCAACCTGAAACGGACCTACCGCCCGTGGACGGTCGCCGAGCAGCAGAGGCTGCTCGACTTGATCGCCTCGCACGCTCTCGATGAGGTCGCGCTATTGCTTCGCCGCCCGCCAACCGGGGTGCGATCCATGCTGCACCGGCTCGGGGCGAGCGCTCGCATGGGCCAGGACTGGTTCACAAAACACAGTTTGGCGGAAGCGCTGCATATTCGCCCAGCAGAGGTGCAAAGGTGGATTGACCATGGACTGCTGAAGTGCCGGATTGTGAAGACGGGCGGACTTCAGCGGCAAATCATCGATGCGGAGAACTTTTGCGCCTTTTGCAAGCAGCATCGCCGCGAGATCGTGGGACACAGGTTGAGCTCCGAACGGCTGAACTTTGTTCAGACATTCGTGTTTCCTCCTAGTCACTTGGAACTTTTGCCGGTGAGGGAGGCGAAAAAGGAGCAGGCAGCGTACGAAGAACAGATGAAGAATGAAGCAGACAAGGACGAAGATGACCAAGACCGGATGGGAGCTACCGCCTAGAGTTACAAGCCGTCACTCAACCGGCGGTTACTGCCGGGAATGGCGGCTTGGCCCCCTCGAAAGCACGTTCAGGAAGATCGGGGAATCGCAGGAGCGATGTGCTTTCGTGCAATCCTATCGAGCTGTTTGTACAGAGTGGCAAGCTCCTCAGATCGTAGACGATATTCACCGAGTTCGGAAGAGGTCAACGACGAGGGCTTCCTTAATGTTTCAATCTGAACATCGATCAAGCGAAGGACTTTATTCTTGATGGCGAAGGCGGGGTCCGTCATCATAGGGGCCTCCACTTGAAATTTTACCCAACTTGGGCACGTGTTGTCGGTGACGTTCTGTGGAAAACGAAGACCGGCAGCCACGATTCAGTTCCAACACCAACTTCGGGGGCCAGAAAGGGACTAAGCGAGCGCATCCCCGTACAGCCCTCAAAGGTGCGTCGTGGCAAAAAACGCTGTTCCTCGCACATATAATTTCGGTATGACCGATCGCATTGTTTGCTCGTGCGTCATATGCCCGCAATGTGGCACTTGGGTCGTCATTCGAGCACAAACGGAGTTCGAACTAGAAAAGTCAAAGATCAAAATGTGCTGTCCGGGGCCGGAGTGCGGGAAAGAGTTCGAATTCGATCGGGCTGAAACTCGGGTTTTCGAGCTGCCGCTCCTGCTTTTCGAGCGTCGCTATTTCTATCGTTCCGAATTACAAGAAGCCCAACGGTAGCGCCGGACCTGTTTTTGTTCAGGGTGACCCACTCCCCCATCTGATTCTCGCTAATTCACGCCAGAAACTATTTCGAACCGCAGCCACCGAGGTTCCGAGCAGTTGAGCAATTTCCTTCCACTCATATCCAGCAGCTCTGAGCATCAGCACGTTGCCATTTCTTTCAGTGAGTTGCCGAACAATGTTTTCGAGGTCCAAGCGGGCATTTACCTGTGCGGCCCAGCCCTCGTCTATGGTGTGGATCGAAAGTTCGGCAGATCCTCCCACAAGGTCCCAGCGGCTCATTTTGGCTGCATGTCGCCGAAGTGCGCGGCAGAAGGCCACCAGGAGTAGCCCATGTTTGCGTGCGGTCAGAGGCGTGCTAGTACGATCCAGATAGCGAGAGACTTGTAGTACTGAATTCTCCATCAACTCCGCGGCCGGAGCACGATCCCCAAGAAGGGCCTCCGTCCGCCGACACGCTTGTTCCCAGATGTCATGACCAGCCGATCGCACATCGGCCCGAATCGGCCTTCCTGCATGATCGAAATCCCGATCCCACCAGACGAGTATTCTCCCTGCACACGCCATCACTGCACCTTGTGAGTCGATACGAAGATGTGAAAGTGGAAATTACATCCGGGCCAGTCGGAAGGTTTCACTTAAGCGATGATGATGCTTTTCCGGAATCTCTTCACGTGCGAGCGGATGGCCTCTCGGCTTCCGCTGGAGCGCCGCCATACCAGGGGCCTGTTGAGATCTAGTACGATTCGTATAATAGGCTACGGAGTCGGTCGGAAAACCGTACATGTTGGGCGTATGAAATGGCGCTCGCCGACATTCTTCCGCGTCTGAGGACCTACGCCGTAATTCGCTGCACGCCCCGGACGTGGTGCACGGGACGCGCAGGAATCGTGCTCCAGAATCACGGATGAGACGAGGACGCCTGCAACCCGTGAGCAAAGCCTCGCATTTCTGATTACTTGCGAAAGGCCTGCCAGGCGCCGCGTCTGATCGTGCCAGGCCTGCTGGCTGCGCTATCCGTTTCTGACTTACCCCATACTCAGTCGCCACAACGTCTTCTCGCGGAAAGGATGATCACCATCGTGGCGCATATCCGTTCACAGGTGGTGAATTTTATTTTTTAAGGTCGGATTTCTGGACAAGTGAGGAGCAAGACGTGGACGCAGAGAGGTTCAGGCCGATTAGCACGGTAGGGTTACCCTTAAATTGTGGACAGTTAGAGCCACAGGTCAGTTACTGATCGGCGGCTCTGAAGCCGACAAATCTTCGGAAACCGCCAATATGCACGTCTGCCCGTCGAACTGAATCCGATCGGCGGAATAGGCTGTGAGCTTCACCTCGCCGGATTTTGTCCGAAAACGAGTGATCACGTTACGGATAGGACCTCCTCGTTCAAGTTGTGCAAGCAAGAGTCTCCGGTCGGCAGGATCCTCCCACATCCCAATCTCGTACGCAGTATGCCCGAGTACTTCTTCGCGGCAATAGCCGTACCGGCGCTCAAAGGCGGCATTCAGTTCGAGAAAGCGTCCTTCTTCGAAGGTTGTGATGGAAAATGCGATGGGGCTGGAGTGGAAAACTTTCTCAAATTTTTCCTCGGAGACGGAACGACTTAGCTCCGATTGATCAAGGGCTTGCTCTGCTACCCGGAGATCCGACAGCCGTTTTTCCAGTTCGGAGGCATAAATTTCCGCACGGGAATAAAGGCGGGCGTTTTGAATTGCTGCCGCTGCGGGGATTGCCAGCAATTCGGACCGACGAAGATGTTCTCGGGTAAGCTGGTTTGGCTCGATGTGGCCAACAGATAGAAATCCCAAGAGGTCACCCGATGCGATCAGGGGAACGCTCAGCCAGGAGCGGAATTGCGTGTGTCCCTTGAAGGTCTGCCAGCCTTCTTGCTGGTCCGTATCCGGGATCAGGACGCTCTTGCGTTCTGCCCAGATACGCTGAAAGAAAGCAGACTCGTCCGCGACGAGTGTCAGAGGGCTTCGAGGAGACTTCGTCGTCGGCTCGGGACATAACTTCTCGCCGAGAGCGAGCCAGTGGGGGCCGCCCTCGGGAACCAGCACCCGCGCGCAGGTGTAGGGAACGAGCTCCCCGAGAGACCGAAGCAGTGCATCGAGAACGCAGTCCATGTGAAGGTCCTGGGTGAGTGCCAGAGTGGCCTTGCGCAACGCCTCTTCTTCCGCCCATGCTGAGTTTGCCTTGGCGAGATTCGCCGTGACTTGGTCTTCGGCTTCCTTGAGCGCGGTGACATCAAGCGCAGTACCGACCAAGCGGGTAATCTCGCCGTCAGGGTCTCTGCCGGGAAACCCTCGCACCCAAACCCAGCGGATTTCACCACCTGGCTTTAGAATCCGAAATCGTTCGTCAAACCTCCCACTCCGGGCCGCTTCATCGAGCTTCGCGAGCACATGAAGTCGATCGTCAGGGTGAATGACCTCATTGTAGGAAAGAGGTTGCTCGATCAACGATTGACACGAGCGCCCGGTGATGGCTTCGTATGCCGGGTTGACGAAGATGACTTTCCTAGTCTGTGCGTCGATCATCCAGAAGATTTCCTGGATGTTTCCGGCCATCTGTCGGAACTCCTGCTCGGTGGTCTCAAGGGCAGTAGCGGTTTCGTGCTGGTCCCGGTGAAGCTGGCGTGAGAACCCCGCCAGGAGAAAGACCAGGCAAACAATGGCTGCCGCGAAGGCAACCAGCAGGAGTGATGTCACCCAGGGGCTCTGCAAATTGACGATCAGAACCGCGATGAACAGAGCAACAGAAGTGACGGCGAGGACGACGGAAGCGATGCCGCGAGCGCGAGGCGGCATTGTTCTGGGACAAAACTCGCGATGGAACTGGTAACCCTGGTCCATGGCCCCACCCAGGATGGGCGATGTCGACTGGTGGCCATCGTTCGCCTTTGAATCAGAGCGGTTTTGCGCCGAATAGTGCGCAAACATCCGCCCGTTTCGAGGAAATCCTACCACATTATTATGGCTGCGGAATCTTTCGACTGATCTGATTCCGCCATGGCACACTACTGGCAGACAGCGAGAGAAACAATGTCAGTCAATCTGTATATAGCAGATCTAGGTTCGATCATCTCGCGGACGTTTACCTTTCAGATCGCGGAATGACTCCAGGCTCGGCAAAGCGCAAAGAAAATGGTGACGACTCCGAATGCATGAACGTACTCACTTCTTGGCGATGGCGCTGCTGCGCGGTTTTCTCCTTTGTGTCACGGCGTGCGGGAAGTACGAACCATCGATCCATCCGGTTCCCGCAAACGTGTCCAGGCAGCGCGAGTCCTCCGGGGCGGGAGAGAAGCGGTGGCTTGAAGCGAATGGGCTGCACATTAAGACGACCATTTATCGGAGCGCGAAACTGAGCAACCATCCCGTGTTGATTGTCGTGGTTCATGGCGATCTGCTGGGAGTGAGGGCCATTCCCTCTTCGACCTACCATTATGTCTTCGCACGGGACGCAGCGATGAAGATGGATGATGTGGTCATCGCGGCTCTGCTGCGGCCGGGCTATCGGGACGATGCGGGCGACCAGTCGGAAGGTGAGCAAGGGTTGGCGACTGGCGACAACTATACGCCGGTGGTGGTGGATGCGGTTGCGCAGGCGATTGAGCAACTAAAGGCCAAATTCCATCCGGCTCGCACGGTGTTGGCGGGTCACGCCGCGTGTATCACTCCACCACGGGAGAGACCTCTACCTCCCCGAAGCTCTTATTGCTGAACGACACGGTCCTCTGCGCTGGCATGGGAATCATAACGTCCAGCGTGGTCGATATCTCTTCTGAAGAGCCCGTCGATGCTTGCTTCACCTTGCCGGAGGTGATCAGTGTCCTGAAGCAAACCGATCTCAGAGGCATGCCGCCCGACTTGCTCGCCGACCGACTGTGGTAACTGCTGATCAGAACGTACGACCACTGAGCGCGCTCATTGCCAAGGGAGTTCTTGATCTTGCGGCGATCCAGCCGGAGACGCCAGACCGAGTCGCCGATTATTACATTCTCGGGTATTCCACAGACTCTCCTCTGCCCGAAATTCTCGACATCGCTCTCTCTCAGAACAGGGAGACACGTGAACTGGTGGTGAACCAGCCGCGGCGTCTTGAGATCCGCTCGGGGCAACAGATAAGAGCGGGATACATAACCCATGTGGGCCGAATTTCACAAGGCTGCGAGCCCGAACAATCGATGCATTTCAAGCGAGTGGGAGTGAGATCGAAGGAATTGATTCCATTCGGCGAGGGCGCGAATGATCCGGATGCGATCGAGGCGACAAAACTTGTGGCCATGATCGACGTCGAGGCGCATTTCAATTCCAACACGGTGGGACCTCCGATCAGAGTGGCCGTGATCCCGAGGCAAGGGAAGATCGCGCTCCGAGATGTGCCCTAATGACTGCAGCTCGATAAGGTGCTGTTCCAGCGGAGCCGAGAAGCTTTGCGCAGGTCACCGTGCCGTCGTCAACAAACCAATCGTCAAGAGGCAACTCTGGGATAGCGTCCCGGAGCCAGATCACTTGTTTCGAGATTTGACGGACGCAAGGGGTGCTGCCGGAGCGTAGCAACGATTGGTGGTCTCTTCGGAGGCAGGATCCTGATTTTGGGAGTTTTTGGCAAAACACCAGGAAATCAGCGTCTGCGGGTACTGTTGCCCCACCGATTGTGGAACATCCGACTCCCGTACTTCTTGGAACTCGAACCGGATGTTGCCGTTCTCAACCGTCCCCAACAGATACCCATAATGGTCGGTAAGGGTGTCGGGACTGGATTGCGTGCCCGGAGGCAGAGGGTAACGCACCGCACCCGCCGTGCCCACGATCCACCCGTCGAGGCGATTGGCAGAGGGCTGATTGTCAAATATTCCCTTCATGTAGAAGTGGGAGTGGCTCGCCAGCACGTAGACGCGCTTCGTCTTGTTGAACTCGACCAGCGCATCATAAACGTGCCGGCCGCTCTCGCAACTCTGTTTCTTTAGAAGTGGATCCGCGATTGCATCGTCGCACATCGCGTGATTGCTGGCGCGGCTAGAAGGCAGAGCTTCGTGCATTCCCACCACGATCGCTTTGATGGCATCGTTGCCGTGAGCGCGTTCGAGAATGCAGTCGAACCAGTCCAATTGATCGCTTGGGAAAACGCCGGAAGAGTTGTCGAGGTAAATGAAATCGATCGGGCTTCGGATCCAGTGGTAGTAGGGCGTGGCAGACAAATAGGGTTGGGCAGCGATCTTGCTGCAGGGACCGGTTTTGGCGGCCGCAATCTCCGCCATGTCCTGACGCTGCATCTGGAGGCGCGGGGTCAGCAACCAGTCTTTAAATTGCGCGGAAAACTCCGCTTTGGTTTTGGGAGGAATCACTTCATGGTTACCGATACCGAGATAGAAGCGCGTGATTCCGAAAGGAACGATCTGATGATCCATGAAGTCTTGCCAGGCGTTCTTGTGGTAGGACTCGCAACTGAGAGACTGGCCAGTCTTCTGCGTCGCTCCAGCCATATCTTCGTCGATCTTGTAGATGGCTCGAAGGTCCCCCAAATGCCAGTAAAAAGCAGGCTGGTATTTCTCAATAGCCTGGGCAGCAATTGCCGGCATGACGACGTCGCCACAGTTACGGGAATCCCCGGAAACGATGAACCTCCAGGTGCCCTGTCCTGGCGGGATGAACCTCGACTGCTTCCCCGACCCGTCGCGCGACAAGAGACTCGAGAGCGGCCCAAGGTTCAGGACGACGAATCCGAGAACGAGCACACTCATCAGAATCTGGAGCAATAACAAAAGCGGCCGCCATGAGGCTCTCTCTAGCGGCTTGGCGTGTTGCTTCACCTGGTCGGATTCGGGCATTTATTTCTTCGTAAGTTCCTGTTGCTGGCTCTTGCAGCCAGCAGCGTTGTAGGCCAGATAGTCGCGCCACACCGTTGCAGCAAACTGCCCGGCAAAAGATTTATAGGCACCGTAAGCGCGAAGACAGGCAATGAATGCCCATGCGGAGAGAAACGCGAGCAGGGCTCCCTCTTTGGCGGTTACGGTAAATTGCAAACCAAGTACGTATCCGATGTTGCAGAGCGCGACCAGTAGGAGGACCGCATATCCGAGTTCGATCCGCCGTTTCCTCATTCTTCGTTCTTTCGGCGGATCAGAACTACGTCTCAGCAGCGTGAAGGATATGTTTGCCAGGATCACAAGCGAAGCGGCGAGGACTACGATTGAAGTGCTGACGTCGGCATGGCTTTTGAGCACGGCAGCAGCGGCCCACCCCAGCCAGTACGCAAACGCCAGGGCAAATACGGAAACCAAGCCGCGAGTCAGAGCGTACATGCCCTGCGACTGCTCGGCGTAGCTGACCGCCTTTCCCTGGATCAAGATCTGGCGAGCCAACAGGAAGGCGTTGTGGCGCATCTCGTCGATCGCGTCGTCGCCTGGCTTATCCACCTGCAGTTCCAGATCGAACTGTTTTTTTACAAAGCCTTCAATTTGCTTCTTGGATTTCTCAGGCAGCTCTTTGTTGCCAGGATCCAGATAAATCTCGGATGGGTAGCGATTGTTTCCGGTCGGAGTCTTGATCTCCCACGATGGAATTGCGCTGGTGGCTATGCTCTGTAGCAGATGCCCAACAATGTAGGCGAGGACCGCAGCAATGATCGCCTCAGTCCAAGTGCTGGACGGCCAATTGTGCTTCACCACGCCAAAGGGAATCCAGAAGATGGCCAGGAATGCCGCTCCCGGCACGAAGTAGCCGTACACATCGTAGAAGTTGAATTTCTCGATCACGTAGGTGCACCATCAGCGGGCCCGATGTTGCATTTCCGAGAGAAGCGACTTTACCACATCGCGGACACGATTGCGATGATTGGCGGAAAGCTGTACGGCTCCCACCCGCTCGTGGCCGCCACCTCCGAACTTGGCGAAGGCGCGGCCGAGAGGAATGCTTCTAAATTTCCTCCAAGGATTGCGCATGGCGGTAATTCTCACGCCTTCAGGAGAGCGCACCACAGCGATTGAATAACGCGCCTTCGGCTCAAAGTAATAAGGAGCGTATCGGCTGATCACCTGATCGCCTCTAGGACGGGCGTCGAACACAGCAACATCGCCCCGTTCCAACCGAAGCCTTGCCTTTACGCGCTTAAGACCCTTGAGAATACTGCGGCGGACCCGGTCTTCGCGAGATTTCACCTCGTCGAGGTCGGCGACGTAGCTAAGATCGTGATCCCGCAATTGGCGTAACAAGAACTTTGCATATTCCGGTCCGGTTTCATCTTCGCCAGAGAGCGTCCGGGCGATTCGGAGGGCGGGCGCGTTACCAAGAATGGCTTCCTCCACTGAAGAATATGCCGCCGAATCAATTTTTTCAGCCCACTCAGACATCTCCTTGAGGTACGGCTTATGAGTCAAGAACCGGCGCAAACTGCGGAAAAGCAGAGAAGCGCAGGAGCGGGCGCGGTCGTCGAATAGCAGACGCAATTGCTGTTTTCGGCGCTCGAAATCCTCTCTGGCCACCGCAGTCAGAATCGAGGTTTGATGATGGTCGGCCCAAAACTCGGCCTGGGGGTGATAAAGAAAATCAACGATTGCGCAGGGCTTCCTTAAGTCGCTAGAGAGCCAGGTGTCGCGCAGCGTGTAGTCGACCGGCTGAAATTCAGTGATGCGCCAATCTTCATGACTTTCAAGGAATTCCGAGGCAAGGACAGCCGAAATAAGGCCATCAAAGCAAGGGTAGTGAAAGTAGAGAGTCGCATTCCTCATCGTCTCAACGTTGCTCACTCAGAAACATCTCACCAAGCCTCGGAACTGTCCAGTGGATATTGTCATTGTATGCGAGTCGATAGAAAAGCGGCAGATAAAGGCAAGAGGTCGTCGATCCTGTAGCGTACCGACCCAGCGACCTTTGGCGATGACTTGCGCGCATACACGCACGGCTCCAATGTGAGGACAGTTCGAGGTCAGCTATGGTGACGGGAGACTCGGTGTCTTATTCATGTTACCAACCGTCGCCGGGTAAGAAGAAGTTCGGGCTGATGGCAATCTGGACCCTCTGGAAACCTCTTTGGCGGGTAAGGAAGCACTCGCAGCCTTGGTTCGCTGTGAATGTCGGCATTGGGTCGCTAGGTCGATCGCCGAGCCCTGTGGAGTTGAAGGTCGACGCCAGTCACATTGAACCGGAGTCTAAACATCGCCGGACTCACTCCATATTGTTTACAAGCTTCCTCATCAGCCAGCCGTCCCTTAGACTGTCCGTATGGGAGAGCAGAGTGCGGCCCGCTTGGCGGGAGATGACTATCAACACCTTTACAGCTGGTTTGAATTGCTTCAACTTCTACCGCCAGACTCGCCCTACAGTTACGGGTTCGTGGAACATCCTAATGCCGGGTCGGCGGACGATGTCACCCTGCATCCCCAAGACCAGAGACGGGCAGCCAGGTATGTCCAGGTCAAGTTCCATGTCGAAACTCCGAATGTCGATAACAAGACCAGAAATGAAGCAATCCAGGACGGGGGTGATCCAGGTCTGGTTAGTTACTTGGCTGCTCGCGACAACGTTAAAGTCAAGAGCATGGATCCCACATTGACTGACGAAGTTGCGCAGCTTCGTAATAGGTTTCCTTCTGAACAACTGAAGACATTCTACATCCTCCGCCAAGTGCCTGAGTATGACCGGTTGCCTGCACCTAAGTTGTCTCTCGACCAGTATCTAGAAACGTGGATAGATGATTTAAGCAAGGTATCCGGATTAAGCGGGCCACCGAATTCTATCTCCGAATTGAGGTCGACTTTTGCCAAGCATTTTCCGGACAAGGGACCTTACAGGGAGGCGGCCGCTACTTTGGTTGACCCGGCTTGCTACGGGTACGGTTTTCAATGAGATTTCCCGCGCCAGCAGTGAGTACCGCGATCGATTTATGGCGAACCTAATTGTAGAAACTGTGTGTGACCATAAAAGGGTGTTTGCGGTGGTTGGAGGGAGTCATGTGGTAATGCAGGAAGCGGCAATTAGGAAACTGCTGACGCAAAAATGTGGAGACGGGCGAAATCACGCGGACACGCGGAGCAAATAGGCTTACAAGCTGAGGTGCGGGAAGGCCAAGGCTGCACCGACGAAGGCCTCTGCTGCGCCACGGCACCCCTGTTTACCCGCTGCGGTTTTGGGTGGCGTCCGTCGTCTTTGCAAGTTGTAAGACAGGCTGATTCGGCACCATGCGCACGCAAAATCCTACAATACTTGCGGAGCGTCACACTGGCAACGGTCTCGGCGTACTCGTCGCTCTGTTTTTCCTGTTTTCGCTCAGGTGATCTAACTCACCGATGAATCGAGGGCAGGCACTGTCGTGATACTCTGCGGCTGTTGTGGCCCTGCCGCCCACGTGCAGCCCAAGTCTCGACTGATCCGAAGGAGGAGGACGAAATGACAAATCCGGTGAGTCAGGATAACGGAAGCGTGACGAAGCCTACGGTGCCGGACTGGCTCAAGAATCTCATCGCCGTGGTTTTCGTGATTCTCTTTTTGGCCTTCCTCGGGGTTCTGGTCTTCAACATCAATTCCGAGGACAAAGAATGGGGCCGATACCTCGTGATCTTCAACGTCGTGCAGGCGTTCGCCGCGGCTGGCGGTGGCGTTCTCCTCGGGACGACGATCAAGAGCCAAGAGGTCAAGAACGCGCAAGACAAAGAGAAGGCTGCAGACGACAAGGCGGGCGAAATACATCAAAAGGGCATGGCGCTACGCGATGCGATCCATTCGGCGTTGGAGCGCTCCACAAGTTCTCCGAGCAAGCTGTTTCAGCCGTCTCGACCAGTGCGACCGCAGCGGACTGGGGACACCACGATGTACGTCACCGACATGCAGGTCCAGCGACCGACGCATTGGGTCGTCGAGGAGAGCGAGACGACGGAGGTGGATCCGGAGCTTATTGGCTTGGAGCAGCTTGCCTCAAACCTTTTTCGATAGACGGCACTCTGCGTCGCTCAGCGGGAGTACCAATAAGCACGGAACGGTGGTTCTGCACGACCATTTCATGAGCACTCGCAGATTTGTTAGTTCACTCTGAACGTTGAGCTCGAAATCTTCTTCCCTTATGGCTTCAAATGGCACCACTGCGACGCACTGATGATATCAGACCCATTTCAGAGCATTAGCCAGGCACTCTTGCGGAAACATGCTTGTCGACATCAACGCCCAGAAGTTGGCCCCAAACGGGCTTAGGGGAAACTACTCCTGATAAGTCGGCTAGGCTGGAGACAAAACCCTGGACGCTTGCGCGTTTCCCAGGAGCTATCTTCACGCGCGTGAACTGTAGTTGACTCGCTGTCTTCATCAGCATTGAGTTGCTGTGCAGCTCTAACCCACGACAACTGGCTTCAGAACAACCTCGCTCCACTGGCGGAATGTGGTCGGAGTGTCAGCCGCGAGCGCCCGGGATGCGGTGTTATCAATACCTTCGTTCTTGGCCGTCATCATGTCCGCGAGGCCCTGAGCGAACGCCACAGATATACCGCGGCTAACCATTCTGCTCTTGTAGGCCTCCATTGGCGTCTGCTGAAAGCGAACCGGCTTGCCCAGAACATCCGAGATAATTTCTGCCATCTCGTTCGGAGAGATGTCTTCCGGACCGAGCACTGGAACATCGGACTGACCCGTCCAAGTGGCGTCTATCAGGAATTTTGCCGCCACTGCGGCGATGTCAGAAGTAGCGACCGTCGGAGCTTTCAGGTCGGGGTTGGTTGGGGAGGAGAACACGCCCTTCACTTTGATCGTCGGCGCCTGACGTAGCAGGTTGTCCATGAAGGACGGCATCCTGAGTACGCGCAGTGCGACACCGGTGCTCGCGAGCAGGTCATCCGCCTTGATGTTGGCGGTCGCCAGGCCGGCCGCCTTGTTCCAACCGCGTCCGAGGGCGGAAACGGTCACGACGCGCTTGAGGCCGCACTTCCTGATGGCTCCCGCTGCAGGCTTCGTGAAACCGACATACGCTTCGTCCACGCTGTCCAGGGTCATGAGCGGCTCTGGAGGGATCAGCCAGAAGAGCGCATCTGCTCCGGTGAGAGCCTTCTCGATGGTTGCGGCGTCGCCGTGCGAGCCCTGTATAACCTCGACACGCTTTAGGGTTTTCTGCGGGATGCGCGAGGGATCGCGTGCAATCACGCGTACGGGTTCGCTGCCCTGAACAACGTGCTTCAGAACCTTATGGCCGATGTCTCCGGTAGGGGTGGTAATAACGATCATGATAAATTTCCTTTCGTAGCGGTCATCCGGTTGTCCGTTGTTGCCGCCGTTTGCTAATCAGCCGGGCGTGCCCAGCTACGCGCCTTATTTCAAGGCGAACACCAGCCTGGGTTTACCGGAAGCCTCCCAATTTTCTGTGACCGTGGAAAGCGGGACGACTTCCGTAGGAAGGTAGAGTTTGCTGCGCGCGGCCAGATCGAACGTCTGGCGGATACCTTCCAGGAGCTTGGGCAGGGGAACAGATTTGAGGCCGCTGCCCATGATTTGGATAGCCGAGGACCGCAATGCAGCAGCGGGCAACTCCACGGGTTCGCGGCTAGCTTCTCCAACCTGGACGAAACGAACAGGGTGTGCGTTTTCAACCGCTTTGGCGACCGCGACGATGATGGTGCGCGCGCTGCTGCCCCAGAGGTAGTCAACAATGATATCCAGCCCGTCGGCAAATGCGGCCGTAAGGGCTTGTTCGAAGTGTTCGACGCCTCGTGAATTTTCTGGGCGAAGATCAAAGGAGATGATGACATCGGCACCTAGACGACGCAGGGTGCCGAGTTTCTGCTCATTGCGGCCGGTGACGATCACCTTTCCTGCTCCAAGCCGTTTCGCAACCTGAACGGCGATGACTCCTGCCGCGCCGGTTGCACCGTTGATGAGGACAGTCTCGCCAGCCTGGAAGAGGGCGCGCTCGATCAATGCGGCGAAGCAGGACATGCCGGGATTTGCCAAGGCGGCAGCGGCTACATCGTCGAGGTTGTCTGGCAACGTGAGGGTTCGACGCGGGTCGACAAGGGTCTGCTCCGCCATAGCTCCGAAAGGAGCTTCGGGCATGGCGAAATACACGCGGCGGCCATCGGCGAGAGTTCCCACGCCGTCCACGCCGGGAACAAAGGGATATTGGTTGTCGGCGCTGTAGTGCGAGCCTGGGGCTCGGCCTTTCGTCAGATTGGTCAAAGCGGCCGCTGTGACGGTGATGACTTCGAGCCCCTCACGCCATACAGGACTGTGGAACTCGCCATAGCGGGGTTTCATACCAGGGGAGGTTACGATGGCTGCTTTCATAGAGCGTTCCTCTCTAGGTAGTCTAGGAGGACCGTCTGTGCGACGCTTGACCGTGTATGCCAAAGAATGACCCAAGACTGCCAAATGTTCTGGAAAGGTTGGGCGTCGTTGCGTGGGAGCTACCGCGAGCTGCAATCCGGCAGACGCCCGCTCACAGCCATGCTGAGGCGCAGCTATGTGGTCTCGACAGAGGGCTTGCGATCTTGGAGACAGATGCGGGGGCATGGATGTGCCCGCCGGAACGCTGCGTATGGATCCCTTCCGGCATGGTGCATTCCTTGCGGTCGTGCGGCAAGATCAGTGGTTGGATGGTGCGCCTGCACGCAAGGGAAAGAGCGAGCCTGCCTGTCGAGCCTCGCATTCTGGCGTTGTCTTCGCTGCTAAAAGAGATTGTCGTGCGGATGATGACCTGGGTAGAGGACCCAGAGGCGAATGCCGCCAAACGACGCCTGGTCGATGTGCTGCACGACGAGATTTGCGCGGCTTCACAGATTCGCCTGCACCTGCCGATTCCTCATGATCCGGCACTGAAACGCCTAGCGATGCGGCTGGCGGAGGGTCCGAAGGCCGCCAAGGATCTAGCTGCTCTAGCGCGCCAGGTTGGATTGTCGGAGCGCTCGCTGTTTCGGAACTTCCAAAAGGAAACTGGGCTAAGCCCAGGCCAGTGGCGTCGGCAGATGCAGGTGCTGCGGTCGCTAGAACTGTTAGCGGAAGGACAGTCGGTGACGGAAACCGCTTTTGAGGTTGGCTATGAGAGCGTCGGCGCGTTTATCCGGGCTTTCCGCGAGACAGTCGGAGTGACGCCAAAGGTGTACGCCCATGAGCAGCGAAGCTCTTAGTCCTGGGACACCCGCTTCGCCCTCACTCGGCTATCACTTCCGAGATACGCGGACAAGTGTCCTACACGAATGACAGGTATGGTCTCGAAGGACACGAACCTGATTAAAGTCCGCCATATGCAGTGAGAGCACACTCTGCCAGCTAGAGCGTTCGTTTCGCCTTAATGCCATTTCCCCGACCAGACGCTGGTAATTCTCAGAATGAGTGAACATCATAGTTCCGCAGTCTGCGTGAAACGTTAGTACCGACAAGTCGGCTTGTGGAGAGTGACATTCCATCAGCCATCCAGGCTGCTAGACCCGCTGTTTTGCTTGCGTCAGCGTGCCAACGGCATGTCCGAATCTGGAACCAAGTCCCGCAAGCATCTGCTTGCGGGACTTTTTGAAGAGAAGAAGAGGCGCAGTAATCAGGCGGCACGGTTGGACGTAAGGGACCCGATAAGGGCCCGAGACTAAGCGGAAGCGGAACTGTCTAGCATTAGCTAGAAACCGTGGGCTCTGGCTTCTCGAACAAGTTCATTCGCGGCCACGTTCATTTGTTCCTCGCCAGCAGTTCGTAAGAGTCGGTAAACCCAGTTGAAGATCAGGGGAGCATTCACGCGGCGGGCATAAATTTCGCTCTGCAGCACTCGAGCCCGCGCTCGCAGGACGTCCGAGAGCTTCCCATCGATAGCTGCCGCCCATAACTCGCGGCTCTTTTCTCGTAGCCGGTCAGATACATCTGCGGCGTCGCCGTTCCCTTGAAATTCTCGAATTCCCCAGAGGATCATTGGCGCGATTGGTGCGAGGACGGTGAGGGTGAGCTGTTCAAGACTGAAGTTGTTGCGGAGGCCAAGATAGGAAATGACCAGTCCTGCGGTCAGGAGTATTCCGGCAAGCCAGGTGCGATAGCGCCGCCGAAGGTGCGCATCCCATCGCAGATTGCTGCGCTGACAAATGATTCTTCCCAAAGAAAGTGGAATCTCGCCGGCGGCGGCAGGATACCAGTTAGCCAGCGTGGCATCTTCTTGGCCGTTCCGATAGGCGGAAGAGGCGGCGTGGACATCTTCCTCCTCTGGGCGGCTGCCCACTCCTACATCATCCCAGGGAAGATCCAGGACGCTACAATCAAACACCTCTTGAATCTTTACCGCCACTTTTCGCAACCTTTTTTGCCAAGAGTCGAGGACGGCAATGTCAAGGATGGAGATGGAGATTCCGTATAAGGCGACACCACCTTTCATCTGAGGCCAGAACATCTCAAGAATCGTGCCAGCGATTGGAAAGAAAGTGGTCAGCACAACCTGAAGACCGACCACGCGTTTGGCACGATCATGAAGGTAGCGTTGGGCTCGCAACTGCTTGATCGCTTCAGGACTGTTCTGTCTTGTGGTAAGTGTGTTTGGCATGCGCATTAACCATACGTGGGGAAGAACTCACCCAGCAGGTCTTTCCATTCGCCTATGGCGACAATCGGATACTTGTCTTCGTCGTTCAGCGCCTCAGTTGCGAGACTGACGGCCTTCTTCGCCGTCGCAATCACTTTTTGACGATCGCTCCCAGGGTCACTTCCACCCAGGTAGGCATCAACGCGGTCGCCGGTTATCGGGTCATAACACGCAGGCGATAAATAGCCAGGCAGTGCTTCGAAAAACCGGCAGACCATCGAACTGTACGTATACGCCTGAGTGTAGTCCTTGTAGCGTTCGTAAAATATGCACTCCAAATGAAAATCCCTCAGAGGCTTGCCATTATCGCGGTTCCACGCCTTCACCATCTTCATGAGGGGTTTGAAGCAGCCATCCATATTCTTGTTAATCCGTGTCATCTGGTCCGCAAACGCTATAGGGTCCGTCGGTATCCACCCCTTCCTGTGCGTGTCGGGGATTGTGTAGCCTCCTGCCTGGAGCGAGAAAGCGGGTACGACATCAAGACGGAACTCGGACAGTTTCATCGTCACGCAGTTTCGGTAAACGCCGCAGGGAGTTTTTGGATAGGCCTCGTCAAGGATGCTCTTGAATTTCTGTAGGACCTGGCTGGTTCCATCTGGCGTATCCCACCCCTTGTTATCACCGTAGTGGAGGACCACCATCACGTCAACGTCTCCGTCGGAAAGGTAGCGAATGAGCGTGTCACGGTCCCATGAGCCAATTACGCGGGCTTCCTCATTATGCAACTTCAGTTTCGCCTTGATCTTCGATATGACGTTCGCCTTGCAATTGGCTACGGCGGTCTCTTGACGATCCGTGATGTTCAGGTTGCCCGCAAATTCTTTGAATGCTTCTTTGACGGTAGTGGCCATAGTTCAGTATTACGCGAAGTTATTCATACCAAATCGTGCCCGTCCAAAAGCTCCCACAGGCGGTCACGCCAGGCGAGTGACCTTCGAGCTTCGACCCGTGAACTGCGTGTCTTCTCTGCCAATCCGTGCCTGGCGGTAAGCATAAGACCCGTCCGATCGCCCTTTGCGATGAGCGACGGGTACGGACATCCATCGTCGCACGTATGAAAACCGGGATCGTCGAATATTCCTGGAACGAAGTGATACATCTGCTCGCCCGCGTTTGCGAACCCGCGGGGTGCTATGACCATCATGAGCATCTGCAAGATCTCGAAGCTGGCAGAGCTCAGGCTGAACGCGAATACATTCTCATTGCGGCGGATGGGATGATTCTCTGGAAGCCCGGCAATGTACTTTGGATCGTCGAAATATCCTTCGCGCTCGGCCGAGACGAGACCGGAGTTGTATTGCCCGAGGCATTCGAGACAGCGGCGCTCGGGCGACGCAATATGCGCCTTCCAGTCCGCGCTCCAGAGGCCGCGCTTCGGTTTCGCCTCGACCTGGATACCGCCGTCGACCACCGGAATGAGATGCGCATAGGCGATGAAGTTAAGAACGCTGCGACCCCAAGGGCGATCGACGCAGCAGAATAGAACGTCGCAATCGAGTGCCGCCCGGAATCCCTCTTCTTCCGCAATGCTCGCCTCCAGTTCGTGGACCGAGAATCCGTCGGCGGTGGCGCTGTTCCGTAGGCCGCGGCCCAAAGACCGGACCTTGGCCCAATAGAGCCGTGCGTGCCGCCGCGTGGCATGCAGCAGGCGATCGAGATTTACGAATTCCACGGTGTCGAAATCAATGAGGGTCAACCGCGCGATCCCGGTTCTTGCAAGGGCTTCGGCGACGATGGACCCCACGCTGCCGGCACCAATAATCCCTACGTGAAGCCGCGCCAAGTTGTTCTGCGCACGCTCGCCCCAGGAAGACACCGTTCGCCGAAGTTCTTCCTTCGGCTGCGGCGGCGGCACGAGGTGATCCGCATAGGTGACGCGGAGCTCTTCGCCTACGACCCGGACATTGGTGCACCACCGTCGTTCATACGTGTGCGGTGCTGTCTTTTCCCAGAACCGGGCGCTCCACGCGCCATCGGTGCCGAGCGTGAGGCCCACGAGCGGCAATCCCGTGGCGCCCTTGCCTGCCGCGGCATGCGTTTTCTCGGCACGCACGTCGTCGTCACTCATGCCTTGCCATCCCGGCCCCAGATGGCTATGGAGAAACGCCAACCCCGCATTTTCGGCGGCTGCTTCCGCAACGGCCCGCTCGAAGTATCCGGGCAGGAAGCTCGCATTCCCGTGCACGCGCCGTTCGCCCGGCTGCGGCAGGATCGCCCGGTAGAGCAACGCCGTCTTCCGCGTGGCTCCATCGCTCGGATACCAGAGGGCGAAGCAGAGGTCTTCTTGTCCATCGGATCGCTCGAGGTGGCGCACAAGCTCGCGATGAATGCCGGAAGACAGGGCGGCGCTGTAGGTGATCTTCCCGGGATTCATAGCGTGTCGAAGAGATGATGGACGTGTCTCAAAACGTCCTGCGCCTTTCTCTTGGTCTGTGCCCAGTGACTGAGCGGCCGGCTCCAATACTGCCACTCGGAGCCGAATGGGCTCTCGTGGACGCCGCAGTTTGGATGCGCACCTCCTGAGGGGTTCATCGGCAAGAGTCGAGGCGAGACGTGGGGCCCGGACGGGGGCGTGAGCGGAAAATCTCCCGGCACCGCGAACCCCAGCTTGATCTTCGTACCGGCCAAACGTCCGCAGGGGACCTCGTAGGGGATAGCGACCCGATCGGTCCCCAGGTCCTCGACCTCGTGCCCGAGTTCAGTCAATTCCGCAACGAATTCTGGTTTGGGCATGGGGCTTATGAAACCGGCGTGGGACCCGTCGAGACCGAGATGAACGTCATGTGGTCGTGCATGTGGATCTCCTTGTTCGGTTCGTTCTGGTAGGAGATCCGATGATGTCCATCGAGCTGGACGAGGTAGTGGGACGTGGGGTCGATGCCCGCGTGCTGGAGGATCTGCGTGGGCGTCAATTCGTGCGCCTTGGTGGTCTGTTTCTCGTCATCCACCGTGTAGTGAATGATGTGCTCGTGTTCCTGCATTTTGTGTGCTCCGTAAAAAAGTTTGTTCGGCCTTTGTTCTCGGGGCCATTCGCACCGCGATTCCCGATTATGTCCATTGTAAGCGGACACAGCGTACACGTCAAGCCAAAAAAATCACAACCGCAACTGGGCTTCGCTCGGGACCGGAAAGAGCTCTCCCAGGCGGATCTTCGCGACCGCGGGGTTTACCTCGAACGTATCCGCGAGGAGGCGGGTCGCTTTCTCGCGGTTGGCCCGTTCGAGGGTTTTTATACACAACGACCCGGATGGCGTAAGGAGCGGCTCCAAGGCCTCGTGGACGAGCGGTTGAGGCAGGAGAAGGGCGCCGATCGTGCGATTCGCCTGGAATTCCCACCATCTCCCGTCATATCCGGGCGTATGGCCCGTCGAGGCGTTCGGCACATCGCGGCAGAGGACCTTCGGCGCAGTGGGATCGGAAAAGTCCCCGAAGAGAGAGCCCTTCTCCGAGACTTCGAGGAAAAGGTGAGCGTGGAGCAATCCGTGTCCGGCTTCATGCGCGACCGTCGTCCGGATGCGACGTTCGGCGGGCGTGGTTCCGTCCTCGTCGAGCGATCGGGCCACGACGATCGCCTGGACTCCCTTCGGACCGAACTTCGTGAAGCCGAGGACGCCATCCGCGAGATCCTCGTATACGGGGGTGACGCCGAAGCGCTTTTCGACGAACCGATCAATCCTCACGGGGCCGGGCGTTGTCGGGTACAAACCGACCGCGCGAAGCTCGTCCGTGCAGGTGTTCTCGATCTCTTGGTTCGTGTAGTACGGCCGCTCCCTGAAAGGCCCTTTTGCCGTCCGGAACGTCTTCATTTCTTTTTCTGGTCCGATTTCTTCGCCAGGTTCATAAGGTCGTCGGCGCTGACCTTCTTCTCAATGACGCTGCGAAGCGCAAAGCCGAACGTCGGATCGGACGCCGCCATCCGCTTCAGTTCGTCGAGGGGAGGGCGCGTGTCATGCTTCTTGAGTTCGTCCACGGTGACCCCCAATGCATGCGCCATTTTCGCAAAGACCTTGTCTGACGGGAATCGGCGGCCCAGTTCTACGTCCGAAACGAACGAGGCGGAAAGATCGCCGAGCTTCTTGGCGAATTCTCTGAGCGATATGTCCTTGGCTTCTCTCAGCTCGCGTATCTTCTGTCCCAATGTTTGCATGGTTGTATTCGCTGTCAGCTTATAATGCTGACAATATGCTGTCAAACGAGTCTCTGCGGAACCGGGGGGCAAAGAGGGTGGCTGTAATATCGAGAACCTTCGCGGCGTGTCCGTAGGAGCTCGGACCGACCGACTTGACGCGACCGTTCTTAAGTTTCTTTTCTGCAGTACGAATATTCTGCGTGAACCATTCGCAGAAGCCTGCATGCAACGGGTCATAGTGTTCTTTGGTTGGCGATGATGTCTAAGTTCGGCAAAGACCTGTTCGAGCTTCTGGAATATCTTGGTGTTCGAACCTTTCATCAATTCTCGTCATCGCAGTGAAGTCGATCGCCATGTCGACGATCATCTTTATCTTGGCTTTCAGTGCAACCTCGACAGGTTTTGGCTGCCGCCGCTCGGCCATAGAGACTCCTTCACACCGCAAGCGCTCCTCTACAGATTCCTGAGATCACAAAAACAGCGTAACAAGGGTAGCGGACCAGGGACCACATTATGCAGAGCGATCGTGCCATCAGCTCTCGTCGGGCTGCGGGACGTATCCTCCTGGAGTCCGCGGGCGGAGATTCGGCAGTCGATTGCCGGCTTACTGTCGGACACCGAGAGCCGTCAATTTACAGGGCTTTTATGTGACTTCCGCGTGCCAAGTGTGTGCCGGATTTCCTGGAAAACGGGTTCACAAGAAAAACGCATCCGGGGAATGCACGAATCACACCGCGCCTTTTACGAGCAGTGCGACGTACAAACCAGGCAACAATTTTTACCCTTGTTACGTCGCTCAGGTTCTTTGGTCGTTTTTCCACCGACCGCAAGTCTACCCCGCTGATGAGTGCTTTGCCTCAACAAAGCTGCGCCAGAAAACGGGCGTCTTATTTCAGGTGCCCTGACCCATTCGAAACCGACATCAATTTTCGGTCATGGAACTAAGAAGGATTTTGGCGCACTCATAGGCAGCCGAACTGCCGAGGATGCGGCCGCACCCAAAGCTGACATGCTGCCGGCTCACATTTTCTCGCTAACTGCCGAAGAGCCCGAGAACCCAGAAACGCTTCGACGACCGGAGACTGCGCATCGTGACTGGGCTGAGTGCCCCTTCAACGTATGGCCGTTCGGACAAAGCACCTGCCCTTCACTTTGCGAACAGGCCGACCGTAACCCAACCCTAAACCCCAAAAACGGCAGAGCAAAGCGCAGCCTGTGGGCCTACCCAGCAGCAGCCTGCCCCCAGCCAGCGGCCTGCGCCCACCACCCTCCAATACAGCCACTCTGCTTCACTAAACAGGCTGCTTTAATGAGCACCTGTTACTATATAGGGCACTAAATACCTTGGCTCGCCCACTGCCAAGGTGTACGATGGATGCGATCCTATAGGATCAGTCCACGGATGGAAGAACTCCCACAAGACAGATGGTTCTGGGTGTGGCTCACGATATTGGGCCTACTGCTTGGAACGGCTCCGTTCATTTACTGGCAGGGGTACCACTGGTCGGGAATTGGCTGCGCCATCATTGGTCTGGGAGGTCTCTTCGTGTTGGTAAGAGATCGCCTCATCGGGCCTACCAAGGTTGTGTTGAAGGTAGCAGCCGTAATCATGCTTCTGGTGCTGATCGGCCAAGCGGTCGGGTACGACATTATTAACCGTCAGCCACTTCCCCCTTTAGGGATGTGGAGGATATTGGTTCTTCTGTTCTGCATATGCGCGGCGATTTTACTAGCTATTCTCGGGGCTAAAATCAGCGAAAAGCAATCGCCGCCACACCCCCCAATAGAGAAACCGAACGAACCGTCCAAACTGGTAGTCCATTCGGCGACTTACGGTCCCGTGGATAATACTAGCGAGCCCATCGACGTGGGTGATGTTTTACGGAATGCCATCTCGGGCGACAGCCTCGTGTTTGACGTTCAGGAATACAACTTTGTGATTGATGGTAAGAATATCGTTCCGAAGAACTTTCTGCCATCCAAAGAAAAACAGCTTCAAGTGACTTTTACTTATGGTAATGAACTCCCTCACACTACTGAGCGGCGCAAAGGTGGGCGCTTGCTACTGCCGGAAGATTCCAAGATTAAGTGGCTGTGGGAAGAGCATCAGAAACTGACCAAGGAAGTCCAGCGCCTAACGCCATCTGCGCCAAAAATCATAAAATTATCGGACAGGGTCGTGGATGAAGTGGCCACTTACCCGCTGAAATTACGAATGCATTTACGAAGCGATTCGACTTTTACGACTGATATTCAATTGCAGGAATATCGACCAGAGTTGGTGACCTTAAGGGCATTCCCGATTGAAGTGTTTCAAATCAGGTTAAGGGATTCGTGGTATCCGAGAGAGCATGGAGTGGGGCACATCGCGCTTTTGCCGGGGCAGCAGTTTGAAGCGTGGATTGCGCTCGACGAAAGCAAGTTCAATAGGGCGCAGGTCGAAGGTTATCGTGGCAGAATCGGAACTCTGGTTTTGCTGGTGAACGGACAGAACGTGGAAATAAAACTGTAGGTTAACCTTTATGACGGGATCAGGGTTCAAAAGCGGGGAAGAATCGCCGATAAACGAGGCACAAAAGTTTGACCTCGTGATGAGGAAGATTCTTTCCGTGTCGAAAGACGAATTGAAAAAGCGGGAGAAGAATTGGAGACGCAGACGCGAACGAGCAAGAAAAAAGCGGGCTCTTTCTTAGCCCGATTACCTCGGCCTTGCCGCCGAGTGGCCCATGCCTGGGTAGTCCTTGCTCAATTTGGTTTGCCAGTTAGTTGAGCGAATGTGATGCGCTTTCCGACGATCTGACGAACGGCGAGATCGAAGCGACCAGCGTCATCAAGGTTCTTGCGGTTATTGAAGCGGAACATTTGTTCGTCAAGGTAACGGAAAAGATGAAACGGTTCCACGCTCACGTAGGTTCCACCAAGAGATCGCTTCAAGAGCGACCAGAAGTTCTCCATGCCGTTTGTATGTACACGACCGTCAACGTACTTTTCCGCGTGATTGATAACTTGATGCGCGAATTTCTCCTCAAGCCCGCTGTACGGTCCCCACTCATCCGAGTAAACATTTGTTCCAGCTTCGACGCACTCGGTGACGTGCGCGTGCAGGGTTTTCTTTTCGCGGTCCTCAATGATTTTGGTTCTGACTTTTCCGCCGCGCTCCAGCATTCCCATGACAATCGTCTTGTTCACGATCCCGTGTTTCTCGTAACCCTTACCAGCCTTCCTAGACTTGTGCATGTTCCGAGCCTTGCCGCCGATGAACGTTTCGTCAACCTCTACTTCTCCATTCAGTTTGCTTCCAAAAAACTCATCCTGCATCGCAAGGCGAATGCGTTGCAGCATGAACCAAGCGGCCTTCTGGCTCACTTTCACATCGCGGGCAATCTCGTAGCTGCTGACCCCGTTTTTGCAGTTCGTGAGCATCCACGTTGCCGTCAACCACTTGTCCAACGGGATCGGGCTGTCCTCATAGATCGTTCCGACCTTGATGGAGAACTCGCGCTTCGGGTGATGGCTCCCACACTTCCAAGTTCTCCGTTTCTCATTGAATTGACTGACTTTAGTGGAACCGCAACCGGGACAGATCACGCCGTTAGGCCATCGGCGGATAGCGATGTAGTCAATGCAGTTGTCAGGATCGGAGAAGTAAACTATGGCCTCCTGAAGGCTTGTAGGTTCGGGACTCATCTTGTTCTCCACGAACAAGATAATAGCAAATTAAAGTGGGCGAGTCAAGGAAATTATTGCCCAAAATGAAATCTCAACGAACCGCGAAGCGTGCGCCGCTTTGCATATACACGCACGCGAATTGGATTTTTCTTTGGTTTCCCGGATCACGTGCAAGCCTTGAATTGGATTATGATATTGATGCTAAGCAATTTGCATGGAAGACTGCCCGACAATCGAAGGACCCAGAAAGTGCTCAAAAAGACCCCAAAATTGCAAAAAGGCCCTGAAATTGGACAGCGGGGAGCTGGAAAGTTTACTAGAAGGTAACAAATTCGCCTATTTTCAGTTGTTTTCGCTCCCGGGAACCTGGTCGAAGAACGTCGGTTCGAAAAGAGCCCCTGAATGATAACTAGAGAGGCACCCATCACTCCTAGTTTCTTATCGCCCTCCCCTCAGCCGGCATCAGCTTTCGCCAACCACTGCGGGACGACCGGAACGGGGTTCAAATCAATAGTGCCACCACCAGAAGGTTAGATGGACATTTCTTGGGATCAAGAATCCTGCAAAGATAAAGTGCGCGAGTAATAAAACGGATCTTGGTCGATTGCATGGAGAACGACACACGGAGAGGATTGCAGTCGCATCAGCACTGGCATATCGACGTTTCCTACATCAACCTGTGCGGCACCTTCTATTACTTGTGCAGCATTCTGGATGGGTTCAGTCGATCCTCGTGCATTGGGATCTGCGGGAGTCCATGCGAGAAGCTGATGTCGAAGTGATCCTGCAGCGAGCCAAGGAGAAGTACCCGGAAGCGAAGCCGCGGGTCATCTCCGACAATGGCCCGCAGTTCATTTGCTCGCGACTTCAAGGAGTTCATTCGCATCTCGGGCATGACGCATCCCTTACTATCCACAGTCGTGGGGAATCCGGTCGAAGGCGAACGCGATTCCGGTCTGAAGCCGAACACCATTCCGTTGTGATTCCGAACAGCATTCCGGTCTGAAGGCGAACACCGTTCCGGTGGGAAGGCGAACACTTTGTGTCGTCTGCCGGAATAGGGTTCGGTTTGGGGCGGAATGTTTTCCACAAGCGAAGAGAAGGAGAGATAGCGACCGCTGGACAATCAACCGGCATTGAACTCCACAAGCGAAGGAGATCGAGGGTGCCGGCCAGGAGAAAGTCCATGCGGAAGATCAAAGAAGTTCTGCGGTTGCGGTTCGAGTTGGGGTTAGGACAGCGGCAGATCGCGCGTAGTTGCGGGATCGGGCTGAGCACGGTGCATGACTATTTGGAGCGGGCGGCAGCGGCCGGGATCGGCTGGCCGTTGCCCCAAGGCTTCGGCGAAGAGGAACTGGAAAGCAAGCTGTTTGGGAATCAAGGCGTGGTGGCGCGAGCGGCGCCGACGCGGGCGCAGCCGGATTGGCACGCGATTCACGAGCAACTGCGGCAACATCGCCATCTGACCTTGCAGTTGCTGTGGCAGGAATACCAGCAAGCCCATCCCGAGGGCTATCGCTACAGTTGGTTCTGTGAGCGCTATCAGCACTGGCGGCGGCGCCTGGACGTGGTGTTGCGCCAGGAGCACAAGGCCGGAGAAAAGATGTTTGTCGATTGGGCGGGGGCGACGATTCCCGTCTATGCCCCCACGACCGGTGAGGCGTGGCCAGCCTCATTGTTTGTTTCCGTCCTGGGAGCCAGTAGCTACACCTACGCGGAAGCCACGCGCGATCAGCAACTGGAAGCCTGGATTCAAGCGCACATCCACGCCCTTGAGTTTTTCGGCGGTGTGCCGACTCTGGCGGTGCCGGACAACCCGAAAACGGCGGTGACGCGCGCCTGCCGCTACGATCCCGATCTCAATCCAACCTATCAGGACTTCGCCGTGCACTATGGCATGGGCGTAGTGCCCGCACGTCCCTACAAACCCCGCGACAAAGCCAAAGTCGAAAGCGGGGTGCAAGTGGTCGAACGCTGGATCGTAGCTGCTTTACGGAACCGGAAGTTCTTCAGCTTATCCGAACTCAACCAGGCGATCCGCGAGTTGCTGGTGCGATTGAATGAGCGGCCCTTCCGCAAACGCGACGGATCACGCGCCAGCCTGTTTCAGACGCTGGAAAAACGTGCTCTGGCGCCCTTGCCCGCGGAGCGTTTCGACATGAGCCAGTGGGCGCGGGCAACCGTCAACATCGACTACCACGTTGCTTCCGACGGCAACTTCTACAGCGTGCCCTACACGCTGGTGCAGCAAGTCGTGGAAGTCCGCTCGACGCCGACGACGGTGGAGATCTTCCATCGCGGCCAGCGCGTCGCTTCCCACGTGCGCGCTCGCGAACGCGGCAAAATGATCACCCAGCATGAGCACCGCCCCAAGAGTCATCAAGCGCATCTGGAGTGGTCACCCTCGCGCATGGTGAACTGGGCGCGCACCATCGGTCCGCACACGGCCGAGTTGTTCGAGCGCATCCTCAGCGAAAAGCCGCACCCGGAGATGGGCTATCGATCTTGTCTGGGCATCATTCGTCTGGCGCAACAGTACTCAGCCGAGCGCATGGAAGCCGCTGCGGAACGGGCGATTCTCGCTCATGCCTGCCGCTATCAGAGTGTGAAGTCGATCCTGAAGAACTCGCTCGACGCGGTTCCGTTGCCTCCTCCACGATCTGTTTCTCCGCCGCTTACGCACGACAACGTTCGCGGCGCCGACTACTTCGCCCAAGGAGGACCGGGCTCATGCTGAACCAGCCGATGATCGAAAAACTGCTCGCCATGCGGCTCAACGGCATGGTCGAGGCGCTGAAAGCGCAGGAACAAGATCGCGCTGTGGGGGAGCTGAGTTTCTTGGAACGGTTCGCGCTGCTGGTGGATCAGCAATGGAGCTGGCGCGAGAACCAGGCGCTGGCTCGGAGGCTAAAAGCGGCCAAGCTAAAAGGGTCAGCCTGTGTGGAGGACATCGACTATCGCGCCGCCCGAGGCCTGGACAAAGCCGTGATGCGTGCTTTGGCCAAAGACTCTGCCTGGGTGCGCAACCACGAGAACATTATCGTAATCGGGCCGTGCGGCGTGGGCAAGAGCTTCCTGGCCATGGCGCTGGCTCAGAAAGCCTGTCGGGATGGCTACTCAGCACTCTATCTGCGCGCGGCTGCCTTGTCACGCGAACTGGCTCTGGCCCGTGCCGATGGCAGCTTACGCCATTTCCTGGCGCGGCTCGCTCGCATCGATGTGCTGGTCATCGATGACTGGGCCATGGCACCGCTGAGTGAAGCCGAGCGACGCGAAGTGTGGGAAATCTGCGAAGATCGCTATCAGACTCGCCCCACCATCCTCACTTCCCAGCTGCCGGTCTCACGCTGGCACGAGCAGATCGGCGATCCCACCATCGCCGACGGCATCCTCGACCGCCTGGTGCACAATGCCCATCGCATCGAGATGCGGGGAGAGTCGATGCGCAAGAAACGCAATCCCCCTCGGGAAGAGAACGACGAGAAGAAGGAATGAAAGAATGAAAATTGTAAAAGTCCGAACTCGACGTTGCGAACGAGTGTTAGTGCGACTCCTTTTGTCGGACACAAACTGGTGCCGAGAGGGTATTTTGATTGAGCGTAATCGAGATTGTTCAACAATCGACGACAGCGATTGGTCACCAACCGCCTCGAAACTCACATTACTCAGCGCAGATTCAAGTTCGCTTCACTTCCTCAAAGTGAGCCTATCGCCAATGGGATTTGCTTATGTCGGGAAGATGAACGTTCTCGAATGGTTGCGTCAGTTGCATATCGCCCGCATTTTGGGGGCTGCTCAGAGTGATTGGAGTTCCTGGACAAACTCCGTGCAGGTACTGGGAGCTATTCACGCTAAGTGAGGAACTCGAGCCCGGGTGAGGATGCGCGCTCGAGGCCAGATCAGGAGGGTGAGAAAGATTGAACATCAGTGGCATGAGGGCGAACTGCGCAACGGGATCGATGCCAAACTCAGCGGGAGACTCGCTGCTGTGAACCCACATGCTACCGGTTGAGTCGTCGAGGAGCTTCTCTGCATTTTCCGGAATCGGACACGTACTCTCGTTGAGCTTCAAGGTCATGTAGAGCGAGGTCGGCCGATGCAAAGGTTCAAGGCACATGAGAGCATGCGGACGACCGTACATTCTTGCAGGATCGTCGGGCGGGGCCGAACACAATGCTTCCTCGGGCAATGGGAATGTGCCTGCTGGAACCACAAACGCCCTGCGGTTGGCATCTCGAACGTATGTGAAGGCCAAGGTAACGCGAAGGCGCGCATCGGAATACCGAAGCTGCTGATAGAGCCCCATCGGTATCGCGAATTGGACGCTCGTGATGTTCTGCCCTGGCAAAAGCTGCATCGAGTTCAGTGATGTCCAGCCCGCGTCCCAAGGGGACGTATTCGTTCCCTCGACCTCGACGTGCGAGCCTTTCAGCAGCAAGATGGAACCGGGATCGGTGCGCGAGATGACCAATGGCAGAAGAATTCCAACTTGTTTGGGGTCGGGATGGCGGCCCAAAGTCCAGGTTCCCAGGTTCTTATCCAACGCCAGTTGAATCGGAGGTTGCTCTCCAGCCTGGAGCGCGGCGTATTGCCGATTGATAAGGGTTCGGTACGGTGCGAAAAGCGTGATCAAAACCAGACCGACTGCCGGAACGAGAATCAGTGCGCGTGCCAGCGTTGTCCGACGTCTCGCATATTGCAAGGCAATTATGGCGAGCGGACTCGCAATGAGGAGAATGGTCGGAAGGGGCTCGGTCGAGGTGAATTGCGAGGCGGGGATGCGGTTCGATATGAAGCTCGAACCGATCAAATAAAGAACGATGACAAGCAAGGTCAACAGGAGTTGAACAACCGTCGCGGTAACCGTCGCCAGAGCCGCGATCGGGATCACCAGAATCAGCAGGATTAACCACTGCATCCAGAACAGCCCAAGCATGTAATGCGTGGGAGCGAAACCGGCCCTGGCAAGCAGATACAGATTGAGGATCAGCAGGGGCAGATTAACGAAGGCCAGAACGAAAAGACATTTGGAAGCGAGTAACTGCCTCCAATCGTAAGGGCGAGTGAGCCAGAACTGGCGGTCGCCGACGAGCGAGTCACTTTGGATTGCGCGAACGACGGTAAACAGCAACGCGACAGGCAACAAGACGATGACCAGACGATTCCAGAACACACCATTGAGGAATCCGCTCCCAGATACAGACCACGCGGTGCCCGCGTAGAGACTCGGGCCGGCGTCCGTCCACTCGCGCGGTATGCTCCACGCGCAGACAATGAGCAAGGCGAGAGAAACGGCAAGTTCGCGCCAAAGATAGCGGGCGTCTTTCCAGAAAATGTGAAAGGCGAGTTTCATGGCTGGCTCCTTTCGGCTGTGCCGGTCGTCGCTGTCGTTGGACCTTCATGCGCCGTCTGTGTGCTATTCCGTCCAGCCTTCGCCATGGCGAGGAAGATTGACCGCAAAGACATGGGGCTAAAGGACACGTTTTCTGGTTCACCGAAAATGCTGCTGATTTGCTGCCTGGTCTTCTCGGGTTCGAAGCGGCTCTCGATGAAGCGCACCACCGCAGCCGATGAACTGAGTTGCAGCCAGCTTTCCGGCGGGATCTTGGGAAGCGAAGGTGGGGTCGTGAATGTCAGCTCCATCTCGCGAAAGCGATCGGCCAGCACTGTGAGTTCTTCAGAGAAGCGCAACTCGCCACGTTCGAGATAGCCGACATGGCTTGCGAACGTCTCCACTTCGGCAAGATCGTGGGATGAGATCAAGATGGTCGACTCTTCGGCGCGGCCAAGCAGACCCTGAATGAGTTCGTCGCGCACCAGCGGATCAAGTCCGGTGAAAGGTTCGTCGAGGACAATGAGTTGCGGGTGATAGGCGAGGGATCCGGCAAGCGCGGCTTTCATCCGCATACCGCGGGAAAGATCGCGCAGCTTGCGATCGGGTGGAAGATCGAACTGGCGAACCAGTTCGTTTTCGAGTTCGCGATCCCAAGCTGGATAGAAGGGCCGAAGGAATGCGAGAAAGGCGTCGACCCGCATCCAGCCGGGAAGTTCCTGGTTTTCGGAGACATATCCGATGGAAAAGAACTTCCGGCCGCGAATGCGGGTTGAGTCGATGCCCAGAACTTCGGCGCGGCCATTCGTCGCTCCGAAGATATTCATAAGGATCTTGATGGCGGTAGTCTTGCCCGCGCCGTTCGGGCCCACCAGCGCGTAGATCGCGCCGTTGGGGACATCGAGGTTAAGGCCGCGCAACGCTTCGACCTTGCGAAAGTTCTTGACGAGATTTTGGGTGTGAATCGCGCTGTTCATCGACCGCGTCCCTCCCGATCAGAATTGGTTGGTGTTTTGTCGCCGCCGAGGCGCTTCCAGTGGGCGGAGATGGAGGCGAGGATTTCGTCGAGACTGATCCCCAGTTTCTTGGCTTCGACAACGAGCTGCTCGATTTCATTGCCGAGCAACTGCATGCGCTCGGATTTGGTTGACTCCGGCAAGGTAGCAACGACAGTTCCGATTCCCGGACGAGTCTCGAGCAAACCCGCGGTGATCAGATGGATGATTACTTTGTGGGCGGTGTTGGGGTTGATCTTGAGTTCCTTACTGAGGAGACGAACGGAGGGGAAAGCGTCACCGGGACGAAGCTGGTGCGAGATGATCGCTTTGGTCGCGGCGTAGACGATCTGCTCGTAAAGGGAAACTCCGGGCCGGAAGTCTACGCGGAACGGGATCACGGACCGTACTATAACACATAGTACACAAACGGAAACTGCCGTTGGAAACTTTATTCATCGATTCATCGAGCATTTCTTAGCTATGGGGTAGCGGTTAACACTCTCCTGCTACCAGTGCTTTCCGGCAGACGACAACGGTTGACGTAACCAGGCTGCAACTTTGCGCCTTCTGTTCGCCCAATCTGCCTGACATTGGCGACCTCATCCGACAGCGTTGGCGTGTAAGATCAAGTTTTGGCTATCAAAAAGGAGTCGTGCTTCCATGCTTCTACAAAGATAAGCAGGGGATAAAGGGGCTGGCCGCCCCTTTCCCCTGCACCCCAAATCCACACAACTGTGGAAATTCACACTCGCCGGTATGATCGGTCCCCTTTTTCTGTAACACTTTCAAAGCGAGTTTCCGACAGTTTGTGAGCCTGGCAAATCGCCCTTCAAAGCGATTTGACAGGCGAACTCACTCGGCGTTCGTTCTCCCAGAGATCGGTGAGGACGACTCTCATTGTATTCCCGCCTCCAGCCCTCGATAACTTGCTTGGCTTCCATCAAGGTTGCGAACCAATGCACGTCCAAGCACTCGGCTCGCAGGGTACCATTGAACGATTCGACGTGCGCATTGTCAGTTGGTTTCCCTGGCCGCGAGAAGTCGATTCGCACTTGGTTGTGATACGCCCACAGATCCATGATCTGACTGGTGAACTCCGAACCGTTATCACAGAACAAGAACTTTGGAACCCCTTGCTTCCGCCGAATCTCATTCAAGGTCGCTACCACGTCTTCGCCCTTCAGTCTCTGTCCCACTTCGATGGCTAGACTCTCCCGTGTGAATACATCCATGATCGTCAAGGCCCGGAACCGTCGTCCATCTGCCAGTTGGTCTGCCACGAAATCCAGACTCCACACTTCATTGGGAGCGGTTGGCCGGAAGCGTTCGCGGCGGTGCAGCGCGGCCCGACGTTTCCGCCGTGGTTTATGTCGCAGCGTCAGGCCTTCTTCTTTGTACAAACGGTATACCAACTTCTTCCCCACCTTCCAGCCTTCCCGGTTCAACAACACCCGAATCTTGCGGTAGCCGTAGCGCACCCGGACCTGTGCGATCTCCCGAATCCGCAGTCGCAACGCCGTCCTCGGTTCCTGCCGGCTCTCATAGCGGAAGGTTGAGACTGGAATCCGCGCCACACGACAGGCACGCCGCTCGCTCACCCGGTAGGTATCGTGCAGGTAGTTCACCACCGGGCGGCGCCGCGAGGGCGTCAAAGTTTTTTTGCGAGCACATCCTGCAGCATCGTCTTGTCCAGACTCAGCTCCGCCACCAGTCGCTTCAGCCGTGCGTTCTCATCCTGCAGTTGCTTGAACTGACGAACCTGATCCGTCTCCAGTCCCTTGTACTGCTTCTTCCAGCGATACAGGGTTTGTTCGGTGATCCCAACCTGGCGGATTAACTCCGCCACCGGCACTCCCAGTTCAGCCTGCTTCAGCACGGCCACGATCTGCTCCACAGAAAAGCGCTTCCTCCTCACGGCAAATCCCCCTTCCTTCGTTGGTTGATTTTGCCGGAAACTAACCTTCATTGTGTGCCAGAAATCGGGGAGCCGCTCATGCTGTGATCAGCACTGGGCAACGCGCTTTCGTCATTTATTCCCGAGTTGTCTGCGAACCTTACCTTAGCGGATTAGGGAAGAGTAGCCTGTCATCCACCCGCAATTGCTGAGAAAGCTAGTATCGCCTTCCCACG
>Ga0326727_10000694_pt1 | contig 135452 bp, 107 predicted proteins | sample MB2enrmetagenome_FD_207643 | JGI IMG/M metagenome (GOLD analysis project Ga0326727, IMG submission 207643) | Lab enriched peat soil microbial communities from McLean, Ithaca, NY, United States - MB29MY | ecosystem: Environmental > Terrestrial > Soil > Wetlands > Peat | place: USA: New York... | reverse complement strand
CTTGCGGCGCACGCCGCCGGAAGAAGGTGGTCGGAGAGCTGGATGCGGGAAATCCGCACGTCCAGTTCGATGAGGGGGCGCAGGAAACGTGCGACAGCGCAACGCGCCTGTGCCCTACTCTACCGAAGCCATTGGCTAGTTAGTCACGCTCGGCCCTTGCCACGTCAAATGTTCGAAAATCGCAAGGCGCATCGGAACGTCTTCTGTCGGCTCTACCTCAGAGGCCACTTTTTAGTCTAGCGTCTCTCTCGGCCCGGTTCAGCTCTCGAATCGCCTTTTCCGCCTTGATCCATTCCCGATTTTGGTGGCTGTTCGTCAACTTCCCGTTCGATATAGATGAACTGCCCGATTCGCTCGATCTGCAAAACCGCGGGCTTGCCGCCGGCCAGTTCATGAAGTGCCCCGCGCAACTCCTGCACGCTCCCGAGCGGCGTACCGTTCAATGAAGCGATCACATCGCCGGGCGCAAGTTCTGTGCCGGGGTCATCATTCCCGGTTATCGCGACAACATAGACACCCGTGTCTGACCGCACGCCGTTCCGAAGGATCGGCGTCGAGCTTACGCTTTTTCCGAAGATGCCGAGTTCCGGAATGAAGCTCTCGAGCGGGTCGATAGAAAGATCTTTAAAGTACTGGTCGTCCGCGGTAACTGCCGGGACCTGGAACTGGAGCGTCCGGTCGCCGCGCAATGCCGTTACAGCTACTGGAACGGTAGGATCATGCAGATACATCATGGCGGTGTAGTAGGGCAGCGCGGAAATCGCAGCGCCGTCGACCGCGGCAATAATGTCCCGCGGCCGAAGTCCGGCTGCCTCGGCCGGACTGTCCGGCACAACATCGGAGATCATGACTCCGTATCCTCGGCTCAAGCCGAGACCCTGCGCGAGCCCGGGCGTAACAGTCTGCACACGGACGCCAACCAAGCTCTGCCGTACGGAACCGTGAGCGCGCAGTTGTTCGTAGACGTAGCGCACGACTCCGGCGGGCACCGCGAACCCGAGACCTTGATTGCGGCCGCTCTCGCTGAGCATGAACGTATTGATTCCGATCAGTGCGCCTTCCACGTCCAGCAGTGGACCGCCACTGTTTCCCGGATTGATGGCAGCATCGGTCTGGATATAGAGCATTGGAAAATCCGGGTGCGGCTGACGACCGACCGCGCTGACAATTCCGATTGTCATGGTATTGTCCAGTGCGTCAGGGCTGCCGACAGCGAGAACAACCTGTCCCTGGCGGGGGCCCCTGCTCGCCTGGTTGAGCGAGATGGTCGGCAGCCCGGATGCCTCAATCTTCAGGAGTGCAATATCTGTTTCGCGGCTGGCGCCCACAATCGCCGCATCCAGCACTTCCCTTTTTCCTACGGGTTCGCGATTCGCGCCCACTACCACGGAATCCAGCGCTTGCGGTTTCCCCAATGGCGCCGGTCGATCGCCTGACTGGTCCGCCTTCGGGGTCAACATCACGCGGATGTGACGCGCGTTCCGTACCACGTGCTCATTGGTAATGATGTATCCCGAAGGATCGACGATGACGCCCGAGCCGACCACCCGGCACGAGTTCAAGATCGCGCTGTTTGAATCTGAAGCGCACCATGCCGAAACCTGCACCTGAACGACAGCCGGCGCTACCGCAGCGGCCAATCGCTCGAGCGCACCGCTGAATTCGGCGAGCGCCTTCGTCTTCTCGTCCGCCGCTTGTACACAGGCCGCCAGACTGAGAACGATTAGAAATCGTCGCATGTTCTCACCTCAAGTCGAGTCATCGCGTCCCAGTGAGCCGCGCCAGGTCCGCCGCCGCCACGCTGCGATCGTATTCCGCACGCAACAGATCGGCCTGTGCGCTTAGCATCGAGGCCTCAGACTCCAGAAATACGGAGCGATTCGCCGTCCCGGCCTCCGCCTCATCGCTCGCTACGCGACGCGCCTCGGTTGTCGCCGCAACCAACTCCGTTGCCGAATCCACCCCGGTTTGGGTCCGATTCAGTTTCCGAACCGCCTTCTCCACGTCGATCCGTACCTGATTCTGGAGATGAGCAAGATTCTCCTCGGCTTGGGCAACCTCCGCCGACCGTTCCAATACCTGCCCACGGCGCTTGCCGAACTCGAATATGGTCCACGTCATGTGGAATCCAAACACGCCGTTATTGCTCGTGAGAAAAGGCGCGCCGTCCTGATATTCGTGCTGCGCGAACGCGCTGACCTCAGGTATGTACTCGGCGCGCGCGGCCCGCAGCGCGGCGCGCGCCTTTTCGACTTGATGAGCCGCAGATTCGAGTTCGGGATTGTGCGCGACGGCCTCTTTCACGGCGGCTTCCGCTTCCGGCGAGTGGTCTGAAGCGGCTTCGGGCTGCGACAGTTGCAGCTCGGTATCGACTGGCAGCCCGCAGAGATCGGCTAGCTCCTGCCTCATATCGGCCACCGCGTCCTGCAACTGGCCGTGTACGTATGTCTCCTGTGCGATCTGCGCGCGCACTTCGGTGGCCTTCACCTCCAACGCCACTCCGGTCTCGACCGCATTTCGTGTTTCGGTGATTCGCAACTCGGCGGCGCGGATCTGGGCACCGACCGCGTCTCGGCGGCGCTCGGTGGCGAGGATCGCGTAGTACACCTCCTTCACCTTGTACGCGACCTCATTTTCCGCGCGCTTCACATCCGAGCGCGCCCCGGCCGCATCCGCGCGCGCCACATCCACCCCGGCACGGACTTTGAAATATTGCGTAATCGGCAGCGAAAGCGTTGTCGTGCTCAGGCCGAAATTGGGCTTGCCTTGGGACAGCGATACCCCGGCGGCTGGGATTGGCCCCACTTGGGGGTACGAACCGAGCGAGCCTTCCGGGATTTCGATGTGTTGCTTCTCGGCAATATGCACGGCGGTTGAATCGTTCGCCAGAGACGGGAAGTAACTCGCCCGCGCTTCTTTCACGCGCGCGTCCGTCGCCTTCACCTTATCGCCCGCGATTTTGACCGCCGAGTTGTGTTGCGTGGCCAGCGATACGGCTTCATCGAGGGCCAGTTTGCGCGGCTGCGCGTGCGCCGCGGCGCCGCATGCGATGAGCATCAGCACGGCTGCCCCAACCGGAACAACCGGTCCGGGCTTGGAACCGCGCTGGTGAATCAAAACGTAGATCACGGGAATCACGACAAGAGTGAAGAACATGGAACCAACCAATCCGAACGCAATCCCACTCGCCAGGGGAGACCACATAGTAGAGCCGGAGAGGATCATGGGCGTGACGCCGACCGCCGCCGCCATGGTGGTGAGAAAGATGGGCCGCAGCCTGCGCTCACCGGCTTCAATCGCAGCTTGCTCGATCGGGATGCCTTCCACCATTCGCTCGCGAACGTAGTCGACCAGGATGATCGAGTTCCGGACGACGATGCCGCCCAAACTGATGATGCCCAAGAATGCGGTGAAACCGAAAGGATTGTGTGTCACCACTAATCCGATCGATGCCCCCAACAGTCCGAGCGGAATCGCGGCCATTACGACAAACGGATCCACCACCGAACGGAACTGGAACATCAGGATGAGATAGATCGCTACCAGGCTAATCATCAGCGCTTTTACCATTTTCGGAAAATCCTCATTCTGGTTTTCGTATTCGCCCCCGTACCAGACGCGATACCCCGGTGGCAGCGGAAGTTTATCGGTTACCGGGCGGACGCTCGCCAAGACTTGGCTCGGCAGTATGCCTCCCTGGGCCGAGGAACGGATCGTGAGCGTACGCACTCCGTTGCGCCGGACAATTCGGCCCGGGTCCCACACGGGAGACACCGCGGCAATACTGTCCAAGGGCACGCGCGCGCCAGTTACGGGCGAAATTACGTAATAGTTGGCGACATCGGTGAAGGTTTGCCGCCGCGTCGGTTCCAGCCGCAAGGCGACGGCGATGTCTCGCTCGCCTTCCCAATACGTAGTGACCGGCTCCCCTTCGAAGCCGCCCGCAAGCTCCTTCCCGATGGTGGCGTTGGTGAATCCCAGCCGGTTGGCCACCTCCTCCCGGAGATTCACTTTCATCCGGTAGGCATCCTCGCGCCAGTCGCTGTGCACGTCCAGCGACCCCGGCGTGCGCTGGAGCAGGTCCAGCACCTGGTCGCCGAAAGTCCGCAATACGCGCTCGTCGTCGCCGGTAAGCCGGACTTCGATGGCCGCCAACTGGACCGGACCCTGTTGCAGCTCGCTCAGGAATACGCGGGCCTCCGGAGCCGCCTCCGCAAGGCGCGGCCGCAGCTCTCTGACGAGCTTCGGCGTGACTTCCGCGGACGTGGTCGAGACCAGCAACTGGGCGTAGTTCTTGTCCGGCAATTGCGGGTTGACATTGTAGTAGAACCGCGGAAAACTCGACCCTATGAACGAGGTGTAGTTCACCACCTCCTTGTCCTGACGCAGCACGTCCTCGATGCGCTTCACCGCGGCCTGGGTCGCTTCCACCTTCCAGCCTTCCGGAAGCCAGACGTCGATCACAAACTGATCGCGCTCCGCGAACGGGAAGAACCGCTCCGGAACCTTATGCAGTATGAACGCACCCGCCGCCACGGCCGCAACGCCAAATGCGACCGCCGCCGGCTTCCATCTCATAGCGACTACAATCACGCGGTTGTAAATCGCCTGCATGATCTCCAGAGGCCCGCGCCGCTTCTTCTCCGCGGCCGCTTCGGCATTATGCAGCCCTTCCTTGATGAAGAACTGACTCAGCATAGGCGTCAGCAGCATGCCGACAACAAAGGAGGTAGAGAGAGCAATGGCCACGGTTAGAGGCAGGGCCGCAATGAATTCGCCAACGGCTCCGGAAAGGATTAGAAACGGCAGGAAGGAACAGATGATGGTCAGGGTGGCGGTGAGCACGGGTATCGCAAGCTCGCTCGCGCTGCGCCACGCCGCTTCCGGCCGAGGCACTCCCTCGTCGAGCAGCTCGATGTAGTTGTCCGCAATCACGATAGCATCGTCCACCACCATCCCCAGCACCACGATCAGCGCGGCGATCGACACCTGGTGCAGTTCGATGCCGAAAGCGTTGAGCAGGCCGAAGGTCGCCGATATCGTCACTGGAATCGCCACCGCGGAAACCAGCGCTACGCGGAAGGGCAGCAGCAGCATCGTCACCACAATCACGGACGCGATGGCGATGCCAAACTCGCGGATGAAGCCCCGTACGCGCTCGGCAACCACTCTGGGCTGGTCGGCAACGAAATCGATCTTCAGATCGGGCGGCAACAGCGGGCGCAGGCGGTCGAGAGAAGCGTGAAGCTCCTTGCCGAAGTCCACGATGTTGTTGCCTTCCTGCATCTCCACCGAGAGCAGAATGGCGCGCTCGCCTCTCGACCGCACATATTGCGTCGGGTCTTTGTAGACCCGGTTCACATCCGCAAGATCGCCGATGTACACGGGTTGTCCCGTGCGCGTGACATCGATCATGACGCGCCGGATCTGATCCTCGGCCTCAAACGCGCCCGTCGCCTGGATGGGTGGTTTTCCGCGATCGGTCGGCACTGCGCCCGCGTAATGCACCATGTTGCGGCCTTCGAGCGCCTTCATGACCTGCTCCGGCGATACGGAGTACTGCGAGAGACGGCTGAGGGTACTGGAGACGTCGATCTCCTCCTTCTGCTCGCCGATGCGCTTGACCTTGGACACAGACCGAATGCGGCGTATTGTCGACTCGATCCGCTCGGCGTAGTCTTTCAGCTCGCGGTACCCGTAGTGGTCGCTATGAATTGCCAGCAGCACCGCGACCGTGTCTCCGAAGTCGTAATCCACCACTGGGCCTTCTACACCGTCCGGAAGGTCCGTCTTCTTCAACTCCGCCATATCGAGACGCAGCTTGGACCAGAACTTCTCCGTATCCTGAAGGTTGTCTTCCAGGTTGAGATTGATGAACATCACGCCGTTCATGCTGGTGGAGTACGTCTTCTCGCGCCGTACGCCCTCGAGTTTGAAGATGCGCTGCTCGACTTTCTGCGTGACCTCCTCCTCGACCTCCGCGGCGGAGGCGCCCGGATAGAAAGCGGCCACGATTCCCTCGCGCACGTGGATCTTCGGGTCCTCCCGACGAGGCATCCGCATCAGAGCGTAAGCCCCGCTGGCCACCAGCATGACGGTGAGAGCGATTGTGACTTGTGGATAGCGCAGCGAGGCGCGCACCGGATTCATTAGATGCCTCCCGTAATTTCCACGATGCTGCCCTCCCGGACCTTCTGCTGCCCGGCGACGACGATCTGCTCGTCGCCGCGCAGGCCGGAGAGGATCTCGACCTCTTTATCGACGGGCTGGCCGACCTCGACCCTGCGGGCGTAAACACGCTTCCGCTCCGGGGAATAGACGTATACATTGGGCGCGCCCTGTGGATCGGGCACGACCGCTTCGGCGGGGATGGTCAAAGCGTGAATCTTGGCGGGCCCGAAGATGCGGGCTTCCGCCACCATGCCGGCCAGCAACACCGGACCAGGATTCGGAACCAGGATTTTGACCGTATAGGTGCGCGACGCCGGTTCGGCCATGACCCCGATGATGGCAACCTTACCGGCGAAGCGGCGTCCGTCGAGTGAGGGTACGGAGATCTCCGCGGCGGCGCCTTGTTTCACTTTCCCAATTTCGGCTTCCGGAACACCCACGCGGACCTTGACCGGGTTGAGCTCGACCATGGAGAAAACTGCCGTTCCGGCCGCTACCGTCTGTCCCGGATCCACTTTTCGCATGCTGATGCTACCGGAGATCGGCGCGAGAAGTCGCGTGTCGTCCAACCGCTTTCGTTCTTCGGCCGCCTGGGCGTCTGCCGCATGTGCTTGTGCAGTGGCTGTGGCGCGATCTTCCTTCCGCGTGCCCTCTTGAGCCATGTCGTAGCGTTCCTTCGCAGCTTTGTACGCCGCCTCGATCTTCTGGAAGTCGTTCGGAGGCAGGCTCTTTCGTTCCACCAGGAACTTCATACGCTTGTATTCGTCTGCCGCGCGGTCGTACTCGATGCGCGCCTGCTCCAATTCCTGTTTACGAGGACCGTCGTCCGCCCTCTGTTCGACCGCGACCGCCGCTGCCTTCTGTGCGTCCGCGGCGTTGAACGCGTTGCGGTAATCGGTCGGTTCGATTTCCGCCAACAACTGTCCTTTGCTTACATGCTGGCCCTCTTCGACCAGCACCCTGGCAACCTTGCCACCGACCAGGAAGGCCAGGTCGGCCGTTTCCGAACCCTCGACCGATCCACTGGCGGTAACCGATTCGGCGCGCTCCACAACGGCTGGAGTGCGGACTTGAACCGGCACGCCTGCGGGTTCGGACGCTGCTTTGGTTTCCTGCCCGCACGACGTGAGCAGCACAATCGATGCAAGCACGATAAGAGAAGAGAAGATATGGGTTTTCTGCATTTGAAGTCATCCGATCTGAGAGATTTGGGTTGCGGTCATTCGGTCGAATACCAGCCTGGCGGCTTCCGTATACGTCTGTTCCCATTCGGGACCGGTGTCGATGGCGAGCGTCCCAAGGCCATGTGCGACGGCCAAAAGGACAAGCGCGACGACTTCCGGACGGTCAGCCGGCACTGCGTCCGTCACGTGGAAATATCGGACCACGGAATCGGCGTACGTTTCGAGTTCCTGCCGCCAGAGCTTGGCCAGGTGCTTCCGTACAGAACGATCTCTCGCCGCCCTGCGGCTGAATTCCGTCCGTAGCGCGATAAAGTCATCGCGCCGCCATTGATTCGAGAACCACTCCCGAACCGCTGCGATCCGTTCCGGTCCGGATATTTTTTGAAAGATGTCGTCGAGAGCTTTCGGCACTTGGGGCCGGCGCCTGTCGATCAGTGAGAGGAACACCTGCTCTTTGTTCTCGAAGTTGGAGTAGAACGCGCCACGAGAATACCCCGCCATCTCGCTGATCTCGTCCACCGAGGTGTCGTCGAAGCCTCTTCGGATAAACAGTGTCTCGGCAGCTTCGATGAGGCGGCTGCGCGTCACCTCCTGGCTCTCCTGTCGAGTGAGTCGTCTCCGTGCCTTCATTGGGATTCACTCATGAATACCGATAGCGATCTGCATGCGGGCATCACACTCGGTTTCGCATGCGATTGGCCATTTGCCTCTGAGGGCGGCAGGTCGGGCAACCTGTTAAATGAATGGGGGTTGCGCCGCCATCCAGACGCGGCAAGTCAAATTCGTGCCTTGGGTATCAGCACGCGCCGATGTCTCCTGCCGAAGTTCGGCGCGGCGCACCGGTGAAACGCCGGAGGGCCGCCCCGGAAGTCAAATTGCCGTTACGAGTGTGTTGGCCGGGACTAACACCACGATGCACTCATTGGAGGCCCTCGAATCCGGGAACGCCTGGCGCAAATACGCCAGGAAGGGCGTTCTTGGCGGCTTGGTGCTGGATCTCGTGCCTTTGGAAGAATGTCACCGGCGCCAAATGGAGGAATTCCAGGACCGGCTGGATGCCGAGACGGTTTACCGGAGGCACGGGGGCTGCTTTTCGGCCGAGATCCGCAAATCGACTGCATGGCTGGAAAGGCAATGGAACAAAGAAGGGCACGATGTCTTTTCCCAAGGCGCCTTTCTGCACGGCTTCCTGATAGGAATCGGATCGATATGTAAACTGCCTGGAGGGAAATCGGCCGAAGTCGCCCTGGTTGTCGCGCCCGAATTCCAGGGTTTGGGCCGTGGCGGCGCAAAGGGAGTGGGCGGATTGCTTCTGGAAGACCTGGTCCGGTACGCACGGCAACAACAACTGGAATGCGTCACGGCCCATTTTGCCGTTCGTAATCCTTGCTGCGAAAGGCTGCTCGGGAAGCATGGATTCGATATTTCGACTTGGTCTTATCTGAAACAGGAGGGCTCAGCCATACTCGAGTTGCGCCGCCCTCACGAATTGCCCAAAGCCCAAGCCGCGCTCGCCCATGAACGCGTTTGGCCGCTCGTGGGCCATCCGTAGGCTCCAATCGCGGTTAGAAAGCAAGGCCTATGAGTTTGGCGGCCTTGCCTCCAGAGGTGAGTGATGGTCACTATATCGGCACTTGGTTTCGGCATGTGCCGAGATGCCTGACGCCCCTTCCGCAAACGCTGTGAACCCAAATGACCCGGCTTTGGGCACTCAGTTGCCATCATCATTGCGGATCGAAGAAATGGAGCAAGGCATGATCAAGTTAATCTGGTCCAGGTTGCAGGATCTCTGGTGCAAGCTGATGCACCCGGCACCCATGACGCCGATACATGGCTATTATCGATGCCCCAGTTGTCTGCGCAAATACCCAGTTCCGTGGGCCCGCGATGAGCGAGTGCCTGCGAAGCCAATCGGCGTGCCGGCGGATGTGGCGGTGTCGTAGCGTAAGTCAGCAGGTTCGAGGCGCCTCAGATGTTGCCGACAGGTCTGGCGCAAGCTGGATTCTGCAGGGCCTTTGGTTTGGCAGAAGAAGATGACATGACGCAGAGCGGAAGGGAAGTCAAATGAGCAGAACACATTACCTTACGGAGTTGAAATCGGCTCGACAGCATTTGGTTGCGATTGGCGGCGCCGTTCGGGCCCTTTCGATGAGGCGGCCGGTGATGTTTCGGAGCCGAATCCAGATCGTGCCGCAAGAGGTGGCGAATTGGAGGCTCATATAGATCATCGGCATCGGCTCATCCACGATGAGTGTCTGACCTTGATTACGCTCGAAGCGCCGGTGGCGAGAGACGCCTGGTTTGTTACGGGGGTTCTTGATGCGATCATCGATTTGGAGCTGACCGGAGATTACTCTTACGAAATCGTGACGTTAGCATCCGGGATCGAGCGACGTCCGCCGTTCACCAAGCGCTTTGGTGAAACCCGGCCGAACACTTCCTGTTCCCCGCTGGCGAACGCTGGCCAGTGACCCCACCCGGCCCACAACGTCATTCAATTCAAGACCGCGTGGGGAAACCTGCGGGTTGATGCTGATGTCCATTGCCGGATTCATGACCTACGGCACACGGCCATTACGAAGCTAGCAGAGAGTGACGCATCCGATTCCAGCATCATGGCAATTGCCGGGCACCTGTCCCGCGCCATGTTGGAACGGTACAGCCACATCAGGATGAACGCAAAACGTCAGCCCGTGGAATCCATGAGCCTAAACCCAAGGCAGAACAGACCCCCAAAGAAGTCCCCAAAGTGAAGGCCAACCCCGCACTGTGGCCACTGAGAAAGTTGTCTAAGTGATTGATTTCATGGTGGGCGCGACAGGACTCGAACCTGTGACCTCCTGCGTGTGAAGCAGGCGCTCTAACCAACTGAGCTACGCGCCCATAGAATCAACAACTTGTTTGAGCGGAAACTAGAGGTACTCCCGAGATTTTATCACGGAGAGACGCTATCTCAAAAACGTCGCGGTCAAACGCGATCTTTGGCGGCCTGGTTTCCGGAGGGTGGTTGGTTACGAGGTTGCTGGTGTGGCCCGCCAGACCCGGCCACGTTTTTCCTATACAATGCTAGTTGATCGTGATCGGCAGGAGCTTTTTATGCGTTCAAGTCGATATTTGCTGGTAGCCATGCCGCTCTTGGGAGCCGTGCTTTTTGGTCAATCCAGTGCCCAGGAGAAGACCCAGCCCGACCACATGGAGCACCACTTCGATCCGAAGCAGTCGGCCAAGAGTTTCGACGACCCGGCGCGCGACGCCTGGCAAATGCCGGATCGAGTGATCGAGGCGTTGGATTTGCGGCCGGGACAGATCGTGGCCGACATTGGCGCTGGAACCGGATACTTTACGGTTCGGCTTGCCAAGTCAGCCGCCGCGCCGAAAGTTTATGCAGTCGATATCGAACCGTCCATGGTGAGTTACCTTAAAGAACGCGCAGGCCAGGAACGATTGAATAACGTCGTCGCCGTGCAGGCGGCCGCGGACACTCCGAACCTGCCGGAAACGGTGGATCTCGTCCTGATCGTAGATACCTACCACCACATAGGAAGTCGCGAGGCATATTTCCGGAATTTGGCCAAGTCTCTCAAGGCCGGCGGCAGGGTGGCGATTATCGATTTCAAACCGGACTCGCCCGAAGGTCCGCCCAAAGAGTTTCGGTTCACGCCCGAACAGGTAAAGTCTGAAATGTCGAAGGCAGGATACAGGCTGGCGGCGCAGCACAATTTTCTGCCTCGGCAGCATTTTCTGATTTTCGCAGTTACCGGCCGGCCAACTCGATGAATCGAGCGATTCCGCTTAAGAGAGCTTGGGCGAAGCCCCCACACCCAGCTTCCGCAGGAAGGTCATCATGGGACACCAGTTGGTGAACGCCGACTGGAACAGGTTCAAGCCGACGAATGCCGTAAACAGAAACCACGCCGGGTGGACCCAATAACCCAAAGCCACGCTCAACATCACAAAGAAGCCGGCAATCAGCCGCAGGTAACGCTCGATGGTCATGCGAGTCTTCTCCTTCGGTTCACAACAAAGTAGACAATAGGCACCGTCATGCGCGACAGCGCCAGGGAAGCGACTTCTCCGGCCATCAGCGCGATGGCGAGACCTTGAAAGATCGGGTCGAAGAGGATTACCCCGGCGCCGACAACCACCGCCGCGGCGGTCAGCAACATGGGACGGAAGCGAACCGCCCCGGCGTCAATCACCGCTTGATCGAGCGGCATTCCTTCCTGCAGGCGCAGCTCGATGAAATCGACCAGGATGATCGAATTGCGCACCACGATACCCGCCCCGGCAATGAACCCGATCATCGAAGTGGCCGTGAAGAATGCATGCAGCAGACCGTGAGCGGGCAGGATGCCGACGAGCGAAAACGGAATTGCCGCCATGATGACCAGCGGCGTAATGAACGATTGGAACCATCCCACCACCAGACCGTAGATCAGGATCAGCACCGCCGCGAAAGCGATTCCCAGGTCGCGAAAGACTTCGTAGGTGATGTGCCATTCCCCATCCCACTTCATGGAATAGCGCTCGGCGTCGGTGGGGAGCGCGGCCATATGCTGCTCGATGGCGTAGCCGCCGGGCGCCTGGAACTTGTCCATTTCCGGACCGAGCTTGAGAATGGCGTAAACCGGGCTTTCCATCGCGCCCGCCACGTCGCCCGTGACATACGTAGCCGGCAGCAGGTTCTTGTGGTAGATGCTCTTGTCCGCTACCGCTTCCTGGCTGTGCACCAGTTCCCCTAACGATACCAGCCGGCCTGTTCGTCCGGCCACTTTGAGGTTCTGGATCCGTTCCAGGTCCGAACGGCTGGCGCGGTCGAGGCGCAGCGTCAGGGGCACGTCTTCCTTCGCGGAGTCGGAATGAAGCAGCCCCGCCTGGTAGCCGGAGGATGCCAGCGCCATAGTCTGGGCAATGTCATCTTCGGAAATGCCGTTCAACGCGGCCTTCTCTTTATCTACTAAGAGGCGGTACTTCGGCTGGTCGTCTTCCACGTACCAATCCACGTCCACAACGCCATTCGTGCGCTTCCACAAATCGCGAATTCGCCGCGCGATGGCGGTACGCTCGTTCAGTTCCGGCCCGTAGACTTCGGCCACCAGGGTTTCGAGCACCGGCGGTCCGGGCGGCACTTCCGCCACCTTGAGGCGGGCTCCATACTGCTGGGCTACCGGACGCAGCCGCTCTCGGACCTGTTTGGCGATTTCGTGGCTCTGCAGCTTGCGGTCGGCCTTAGGCAGCAGGTTCACCTGGATGTCGGCGACGTTCGACCCCTGGCGGAGGTAGTAGTGCCGCACCAGGCCGTTGAAGTTGAATGGAGACGCGGTGCCCACGTAGGTTTCCAGATTCACTACCTGCGGCTGATCGAGCGTGGCCCGGGCCAGCGCGTTGGCGGCGCGGGCCGTCTCTTCGAGAGTCGTTCCATTGGGCATATCGACAATCACCTGGAACTCGCTCTTGTTGTCGAACGGAAGCATTTTTACTTTTACGAATTGGAAATAGAACAGAGAGACAGAGCCGAGCAGCAGGACTACCACGCCCAGTAGAAAGCCCCAACGCACTGCCGCAACGTGCAGGATCTTTCCCATCACGACGCGATAGACTCGCGTCACGAAGTCTTCCTTTTCACCGTGCGCCATCGCATGGCCCGATTTGAGAATCCGGACAGCGGCCCACGGCGTCACCATGAAAGCCACCAGCAATGAGAACACCATGGCGGCACTAGCCCCAATCGGAATCGGCCGCATGTACGGCCCCATCAGGCCCCCCACGAAGGCCATCGGCAGGATGGCCGCAACTACCGTCAGGGTGGCCAGAATGGTGGGGTTACCCACTTCATCCACGGCCTCGACGGCGACATCGAATGGTGGCCGTTGGCGGTTCGCGGGCATGCGCCAGTGGCGCACGATATTCTCCACCACTACGATGGCGTCATCCACCAGGATGCCTATGGAGAAAATCAGCGCAAACAGCGTGATGCGGTTCAGTGTGTAGCCGTAGAGATAGAACACCGTTAGCGTCAGGGCAAGAGTCACCGGGATGGCGATGAACACGATCAGCGACTCGCGGAAACCCAGCGTAATGGCGATCAGAATGCTCACTGAAACCACCGCGATGAGCATGTGGAACAGCAGTTCGTTCGATTTTTCGGCCGCGGTTTCGCCATAGTCGCGTGTGATATCCACCTGGACATCCGATGGGATGACGCTGCCCTTGAGCGGCTCGATACGATGGAGTACGTTGCCTGCGACGATGACCGCATTCGTGCCTTTCCTCTTGGCGATCGCTATGGTCACAGCAGGCAGAAACTCACCGGACCCGGCGCGCGCCATGCGAACGTACTGCGAAGGCTCTTCTCCTCCGTCGCTTACTTCGGCTACGTCGCGCACGAAAATCGGCTTGTCGTTCGCCACGCCCGCCACTACGTTGCGCACGTCTTCGACGGTTCGCAGAAACTCGCCCGTCTCCAGGAGGTATTCTTTGTTCGCGGTGTCGAATTGCCCCGAAGACAGGCGCCGGTTGGAAAGCCCCAGCGCACCTGCCACCTGCAGCGGCGCAAGGTTATAGGCCGCCAGCTTTCCTTCATTCAAAACCACGCGGACCTCCCGGCGCTGCCCGCCGATCAACGTGACCGCCGACACATCCGGCACTTGCTTGACGGTGTCGTCCACCTGGGCCGCGATGCGGCGCAGCTCGTAATCTCCGTATCGCTTGCTCGAAAGCGTCAGCGCCAGAATCGGTACATCGTCAATGGATCGCGGCTTCACCAGGGGCGGGGTGGCGCCCGGCGGAATCAGGTCCATGTTGGCGTACAGCTTCTGATTGAGCCGCACGATGCTTTTCTCTTCGTCCTGACCCACGTAGAACCGCACAATCGCCAGCGACTGCCCCGGGCTGGACGTCGAATAGATATACTCGACGCCGGGGATCTCCCACAACAGCTTCTCCATCGGCTTGGTGACGCGTTCTTCCACCTCGCGCGCCGACGAGCCGGGCATCTGGACGAAAACGTCGATCATCGGCACGATGATTTGCGGCTCCTCTTCGCGCGGCAGTTTCCATACGGCGAAGCCGCCGAGCAGCAGCGCGCCGGCGATGATCAAGGGGGTCAGCTTGGAGGCAATCCACGCCTGTGCAAATCGCCCGGCCGGACCGAGATGGCGGCCCCCAGAGGGCGCCCCGTTCATTGCCGGACCTCCACCCGAGCGCCGTCGGTCAGTCCGAAGGGCACCGGGCTCACTAGTTTCTCGCCTTCGCTCAAGCCCGAGAGCACTTCGATGGCGGCCTGCCGTCGTTCTCCGACGGTCACCAGACGCGTACGCGCGCGCCCGTCCTCGATGGCGAAGACCGATTGCAGTTGCCCGCGTTCCACCATGGCCGGAGGCGGAATGGCCGCCACTTTGCGCGCGCCAAGGGGAAACATGGCGCGTCCGAACATGCCAGACCGCAGATTCGGCAACCAAGGCAGATCGATTTTCACGGTGTAGGCGCGGGAAGCCGCATCCACCGACGGCACGATCTCCGACACATGCGCCGTAAGCCGGCGATCCAACGATTCCAGGACGATATCGACGGTCTGCCCGGCCTTCACGAACGGAAGCCTGGATTCATCGACGGATGCCTCCAGCCGATAGGCTCCCTCCCGCTCCACCGTGAGCAGGGGGACACCGGGAGCGGCCAGGGTTCCGGGTTCCACGGACCTCGCCGTTACCACCCCGGAAAACGGCGCCGAGATCCGCGTGTAGTCGCGCATGATAGTTGCGCCACGAATTTCCTGCTGCACCTGCGCCCGTTTGGAATCCAGTTGGGTGCGCTTCGCCCGAGCCATTTCGTAGGCGGCCTGCGCGGATTTGAGCCGCGCCGACGCTTCATCGAACTCCTGGTTCGAGATCGACTTCTTGGCCGCGAGTTCCTGCATGCGCTGGAACGTACTCTGCGCCAGATCGAGGTTGGCTTTGGCGCCCGCTACCCCGTAATCCGCCTCCGGGATGGCACTCATCACTTCGGCCTCGGCTGCCTCGGTAGCTCTGACTTTGGTATCCAGATCCTGCGAATCCAGCGTGACCAGCAGTTGGCCCTCCTGAACTCGATCGCCCACCTGGACGGCAACCTGTCGCACGTACGCCATGAGCTTGCTGGAGAGCACCGTGACCGTGCGTGCACGAACGGTTCCGGTGGCCTCGTAGACGTCGGGCCACTGCTGGCTGCGTACTGTCGCGGCTTGAACCGGAATGGCGGGTGGGCTGGAAGACGCTTTGGGCTGTGGATCGCTACCGCCGCACCCGCTCAACATCGCAAGCGAAACAAGAAAGGGAACAAGAATGAATCGCATTAGTTCAAGACCTCCGAATCGGGCGAGAGCCGCCCCGCGGCCAAATCCAACATCGTGGCCGCGATGCGTTGGTCATGCACCGCCGCCAGGTACCGGGTTCGGCTCTCCAGTACCGCGGTTTCGTTTCGCAAAAGGTCCGTAACGTTGCTCATGCCGGATTCGTAGCGGTTCTGAGTGATTCTCAGACTTTCCTCGGCTTCGTCCACCGCCGCTTTTGCCACCTCGATCCGCTGCTGCGCCGCCCGCAGATCGGCCCAGGCGCGGCGCACTTCGAGCCGCACCGCGGAATCTACACGCTGCTCGTCGGCGTGAGCGCGTTCGAGGTAGTGGCTCGACTCCTCGATTCGCGCCTTGTCGGCCATGCCGTTAAAGAGGTTCCAATGCAACCCAATCGAGGCCAGCCAATTGGCGCCGCCCTTATCGATGAACTGCTGCCGGTCGGCCTCAAAGGCTGCGTGAAAAGCCACCTGCGGAAGCAGTGCGCTCCGGGCCGAGTCCGCCTGCGTCTTGGCGAGGTCTGCCGCAAGGTGCACCTGGCGGGCTTCCGGGCGCGTGGCGGAAGCATCCTTTTCCAGGGATGCCAGCGCCAGGTCCGGCAAATCCAGCGCTGTTAGCGAGGTGGTCAGAACATGGCCGGTGTCCAGGGGCAGCCCCAGCGCGTCGTTCAGCGCGGACTTCGCTACATCCAAGTCCGCCGCCCTCTGAATACGCTGTTCGGTAACAGCGGCAAGATGCACCCGGATAGAGAGCACATCTACATCGGTCGACATGCCGGCCGCGTGGACCGATTCGGCCCGCGCCAGGTCCGCCTGGGCGCTCTTGAGCGCCTGCTCCGCAGTCTTCAGGCTCTCGGCCGCCAGCACCGCTCCGTAATACGCCTGGACCACACCGGCGATCACTTGCATTTGGGTGTGGCGTTGCTCTTCTCCGGTCATCTGCCGCGAGAGATCGGCGGACTTTACGGCGTTGCGGGTTTGCCCGGCGTCATACAGGGGTTGATCTACCGTCAGCAATGACTGGAAGTTGTTCAGGGAATCGGGCCGGTTTAGAGGGCCGATGTTGAAATTTTCAGCGCCAAATTGGTGCTGGGTCAGCAGAGAGCTGAAAACGAAGATCGGATTGTCGCTGCGCGTGAAAGATTCGGAATAGTTCAGCTTGGGCAGGCGGCCGGCGCGGGCCTCACCCCTGCGTGTCTCCGCGGCGCGCATCCCTGCATTGGCGGCGGCAATGGTTTTGTTCTCGCACAGGGCCAACCGCACTGCCTCGCGCAGCGAGAGCTGATCCTGCGCTAACAAGGGCGCAGCCAGGGCCAAAAGGAGTGAGTTTCTCATGATATTCAGGTCTCGAAACACTTCGCTTCATCCCCGAAGATGCAAATTGCGGCCGTTGGTGACAGTGTCACGCTTGCATCTTGGCGGTGGAGAAAACCTGTATACCGTAGGCTCAAGCCGCGAGGTAGCATAATCGGTTACGTACTCTTCAATGTTCCCCGCTGGCGCACGCGCACTGCTCTTTTCGCTCGCCGCAGCGGCACTGTTCGCAGCTACGCCGTTTGAGACCGAAATTGCAGCGTGGCGCCGCGCGCGTGAAGCGGCTCTCACGGCCGATGGCGGTTGGCTCACGGTAAGCGGGCGGTTTTGGCTGCACGAAGGAGACAACCGTTTTGGCCGGGCCGCATCCAACGACATCGTCCTGCCTGACGGTCCCCCAAATGCCGGCAGGTTTACCCTCTACGACAACAAGGTGACGGTGAAAATGGAAGGTGTAACGCGCGCCTTCCGGCCCATCGCCGACGAGCTCCGGGTTGGACGGTTGGCGCTCTCCCTATTCGGAAGCGCCGGCGCCTACTCGGTTCGCATGAAAGATCCGGAGAGCCGGATTCGCCGCGATTTTCACGGGATCGACTACTACCCGGCCCGGGAGGAGTATCGTGTCACAGGCCAATTCGTCCCGGCTCCCCAGCGAATCGCGGATAAGGACTGCCCGGGATACGTCGTATTCCATTTGCTTGGCCGTGACCTGCGGCTGTATCCGATCATGGAACAACCCAATGCCAAGGTCCTTCTTATCGTTTTCCGCGATCCGACTACCGGGAGAGAAACCTACGGCGGTGGCCGGTTTCTGGATATAGAGCTGTCCCCTGAGGGCGCGGTCGTGCTGGACTTCAATAAGGCCTACAATCCCCCTTGCGCCTTCACGCCATTTGTCTCTTGCCCGTTGCCTCCCAGGCAGAATCGTCTGCCCGTGAGAATCGAAGCGGGCGAGAAGAAATACGGCCATTGACTCGCTCAGCGCGGGCCCTACATCAACCGCGCGTACGGCGCCAGCTCAATCCCGCACCGCTCGACCGCCGCCCGAGTCTCCGGCGCCGTCAGCGCTTCCAATTCGTGCTCGCGGCTCTCTTTCAATCGCGTCCGCGCGCCGCGCAGTGTCTCCCCGCAGTAACCCGGATGGCACATCAATTCCGTGCTGCCGTCCGGAAGGCATTCGAGCAGTTGCACCAGTTCCGCCGTGCGGAATCGGCCGGTGATCTGGAAACCGGCGAAATGGTCGGTCGTCCGGCACCCGTGCCGCTCCAGCACCCGGTGAAAACGGCGCCGCATCAGGCCCAGCGCATCGCTCGTGAGGCGCTTCAGCCGCGGCACCGAACCGCGCAGCGAGTTCAGCGGAAAATCGAACGGACGCCGCACCCAGCGGATGCCGAACTCCTCGCTCAGGCGCGCCACCGCGTCCAGTACCGGCGGCGCCAGGTGCGTGTGCTTGTGAGTGTCCAGGTGCGTCGGGCGGATGCCCCCGTTCAATATGTGCCGCACCTGCGCGGCCAGTTCCTCGTACGGGCGGATTTGGCGGCGCGCCAGCGCCATCAGCAGTTGCCCCACCGTCAGCGGGTACGGCTTGCCCGTCAGCAGCGATCGCTCCCCCACCAGAACCAGGTGACAGCCGATATCGAGCGTGGGTGTCTCGCGCGCCAGCCGCAACGCGTCGCCGAACGCCGCTCCGTTGGCCATCAGGGTGGTAGCGGTGAGAATACCGCTGCGATGGGCGTCCACAATCCCGCGGTTCACGTCGGGGGTGAAGCCGAAGTCGTCCGCATTGACTACCAGTTGTTTGCGCGCGCTCAAAATATATGCAATTGGATCGAAAGAAATTTCTTCGGATTGGCTCGAATGTCTTTCACCAGCGACTGCGCTTCGGCGGTGGTGCTGTTCAGCGTGTCATAGAGCTGCGGGTTCACCAGAAGCTGACCCACGGTGCCCTGCCCGGCGGAGATCTTTTCGAGCGTGCCATCAAGGCGGTTGACCAGCGTCACCGCCTGGCGATACAGTTCCTCGTCTTTGATGAACTTGCCGGCGCTGCCCTTGCCGGCGTTAATGTCGGCCATCAGCTTATTCAATTCCGCGATGGTCTGCTTGGCCTCGTCGAATAGCGCCGGGTCCTTCAGCGCCTTGCCCACGCTGCCCTGTCCCGCCTGGACGCCGGCCAGGATGGCGTCAAAGCGCTGCAGCGGCGCGCGCGCTTCCTGATACAGCTTGTCGTCGTAGATCAGCTTGCTCAGCGTGCCGTTCCCCGTGCGGATGTCGACCAGCAGTTTCTGGCCTTCGACCGTGATGGCGTTGATGGTGTTGTAGAGGTCCTCGTCCTTCAGCAGCTTGCCCAGGTTACCTTTGCCGGCTTCCACTCCGGCCAGCAGACTATCCACGCGATTCACGCTGGTCTGGAACGTGGTCAGCAGCGTGGCCATCTGTTTGAGCAACTCGGGGATATCCTGCGACTCCAGTGGCTTCAGCTCGGCGCCTTCCTTCACATGCTCCGGGCTCTGGCCCTGGGTAATGTTGAGAAACTTGTCGCCTAGCAGATTGGCCGCACCAATACCGACCACCGAATCCACCGGTATCTGCTTCAGATATTCGGGCTGTACCATCATGTCGAACCCGACCGCGCGTTTGGGATCGCGCGAACCGGTCAGTCTCGGGCTTTCGAGATACCCGATGGTGATACCGTTGAGCCGCACCGGCGTCCCGTCGCCTAATCCGGACGCATCGTCCATGTACGTCCGCAGTACCGCGCTGCGCTTGAAGATTCCGCCCTTGGTGCTGGTCAGCAGGAAGACCATTACGAATAGGATCACGAAAGCCGTAATCGCGATGACTCCCACGCGCAACTGCGACCAGCGTATCTTCCTGTGATCCGGCATCGTTTATTCTCGCGGCTTCACAAATTTCGATATGTATACGTCCGGCGAAGCTTCCAGGAGATCCTGATCTCCCTCGAAAATCAGCCGCCCTTCCTTGAGCACCATGAAAGTGGTTCGCGCGGCGTGGCCATCCGCGTGGCTGGCGGGTTCCAAGCTCCCCTGTTTCGAATTGTAGCGGAAATTGGCAATCAGGTTCCCATCCTGGTACCGGTGCGTCACCATCAGGGTGGTGGTCTGGCTGAGATCCCGTTCTTTGATCAACAGGGCGATGATGGTGTGCGCGGTAATGGGGTCGAGGCCCGCCGTGGGCGAATCGTAGAGCACCAGCGGCGGCTCCGTCACCACCGCGCGGGCGATGGCCGCGCGCCGCCGCATGCCGCCGGAGAGCTCGCTCGGAAACTTTTCCAGGGTGGTGCCCAGTTCCACGAAGTCGAGCGCCTCCGCCACGCGTGCATGCACCCGCTCGGGCGGACAATGTATAGCCTTCTGGTTGAGCAGCGGATACGCCACGTTGTCTTCGATGCTCATGGAGTCGAACAGCGCGCTTTCCTGGAACAGCATGCCGATGCGGCTGCGGATTTCGAAGAGGTCCTGCTCGTGCATGCCGCTGATGTCGCGGCCGAAGACGAAGACCTTGCCGGAATCCGGCCGCACCAGCCCCAACGCCGTCTTCAGCAGCACCGTCTTGCCGCTGCCGGCCGCGCCCAGAATCACCCGCGATTCGCCCTCCCGCGCCTCGAACGTCAAATCGCGCAGCGCTTCCACGTCATCGAAGGAGACGTTGACGTGCTCGAAGCGCAGAATCGGTGGCTTACTCTCCGCGGGCTCCATTTTATGCGGCCTGGCTGACGAAAATTTTGGTGACTACCAGATCCAGTACGAAGACCAGCACCGTGGCCATCACCATCGCTTGAGTGGTGGCCCGGCCCACGCCCTGCGTGCCGCCGGTGGTGCGCAGCCCGTAGAAGCAGCCGATCAGCGCAATCACGATGGCGAACAGAAAAGGCTTCAGCAGCCCTTGGCACACGTCCATTCCGTCCAAAGCCTGCCACGCCGTCGACCAATATTGCTTGGAGGGCAGGGCCAGCACGAAATGGGAAATCACCCACCCGCCGAAGATGCCCACGAAGTCGCCGATAATCACCAGCAGCGGCAGCATCACGCCGGTGGCGATGAGGCGCGGAGTCACCAGCTTCTGAATCGGATCGGTGCCCAGCGCGCGCATGGCGTCGATCTGTTCGGTCACCTTCATGGAACCCAGCTCGCTGGCGATGCCCGAGGCATTGCGGCCGGCCACCATCACCGCCGTCAGCACCGGGCCCAGTTCGCGCACCAGCGTGATGGAGACCAGTTGTCCGGTCTTCCCCACCTGGCCGTACGTGGCCAGCGCGTGGTACATCTGCAGCGCCATCACCGCGCCGCTGAAGAAGCCCACGATCACTACGATCAGCAGGCTCCCCACTCCGATGGTGTCCATCTGGAAGAAGATATCGTCGGGGTAATGCGGAGTCCGCACGATGTTACGGAAGGCCCGGCCGGCCAACAAACAGAATTCCTGAATCGATAGGATGGGCTCTTTCAGCAAATCCAGCAAGTTAGGTCGATCCCCGTTCCTCCCGATGCTACCATACATAGGAGAAATTCTTCATGAAGGGCCTCACCGACATCCCCGGCATTCGCGTGGGCCATGTTTCGGACTATCAGGCGATCACCGGCTGCACCGCGATTCTGTGCCCACAGGGCGCCGTGGCCGGAGTCGATATCCGCGGATCGGCCAGCGGCACGGAAGAGACGCCGGTGCTCGATCCTGGCCACGTGACCCCGCAAATCCATGGCATTCTGCTGGCGGGCGGCAGCGCGTTCGGGCTGGAAGCGGCATCCGGCGTGCGGCGCTATCTGGAACATCAAGGCATTGGGTTCGACACCGGCGCTGCGAAGGTGCCCATCGTACCCGCGGCCATTCTCTACGACTTGGCCATCGGCAAAGCCGGCGTGCGGCCTACCGCGGCGATGGGAGAAGCTGCCGCCGCGGCCGCCACGGCCGACGCCGTGAAGGAAGGCTCGGTGGGCGCGGGAACGGGCGCTACCGTCGGAAAAATTCTGGGCATGCGGCAGGCCATGAAGTCGGGTGTGGGAACGTTCACCGTGACGCTGCCCGGTGAGGCGATGGTATCCAGCCTGGCGGTGGTCAACGCGTTTGGCGACGTGCGCGAGCCGGCCACCGGTAAAATTGTCGCGGGTGCGCGCCAGACGCCCGATGGCGCCGGCTTCGCCGACACCCAGGAACGAATGAAGCGCGGCGCGGCCGGAGGCTTCGCCGTGCGCAATACCACGCTGGTCGTGGTCGCCACCAACGCCCGGCTCGCGAAAGTGCAAGCCACCAAGCTGGCACAGCAGGCCGGTCTCGGAATGGCGCGCACCATTTTTCCGGTGAACACCATGTTCGATGGCGACATTGTCTTCGCGCTCTCGCTGGGCGATCGGCAGGTTGATATCAACGCTCTCGGCGTGGCGGCGGCCGAAGCGGTGGCGGAAGCCATTGTGCGCGCCGTGAAGCTCGCGAAGTCCCTCGGCGGCGTGCCCGGCTTGGGATAAACACCGCCTCTAAACGGAAGTCATACTCACTCGAATGGAACTGCGTTTCGAAACTGGCGCTTTGCTGTTGCTGATCGCATCGGTAGTGGCCATGCTCACGCGCAGGCTGCACCTGCCCTACAGTGCCGGCCTGGTAGCCGCGGGCATGGGGCTGGCGCTGGTCCCGTTTTCCCCCACCGTGCAACTCACCAAGGATCTCCTTTTTAGCGCGCTCTTGCCGCCCCTCATCTTCGAAGCCGCGTTCCACCTCGACTGGAAACAACTGCGCCGCGACTTGCCGGTGGTCCTCGTGCTGGCCAGCCTGGGAGTTGCGCTCTCGGCCGGAGTCACCGCCGCCGGCATGTATTATGTGGCCCACTGGGATTGGCTCAGTTGCACGGTCTTCGGAATCCTGATCGCCGCCACCGACCCGGTGTCGGTGATCGCCACCTTCCGCGAAGCCGGCGCCCGCGGACGCCTGCTCCTGCTGGTGGAAGCCGAGGCCCTTTTCAACGACGGCACGGCGGCCGTGGCTTTCGCGGTAGCCATCACCTTCGCCGCCGGCCGCACCCCCACCGCGGCCGGCGCCATCGGTCTGCTGGCCGCTACCGTCGTAGGCGGCGTCATGTGCGGCGCTGTAGTGGCGTCCCTGGCGCTGCTGCTGGCGGGCCGCACCGAGGATCACCTGGTGGAAATCTCCTTCACCACCGTGGCCGCGTGGGGCTCCTTCTTGATGGCCGAACAACTCCACTTGTCCGGTGTGCTCGCCACCCTCACCGCCGGACTTCTGATGGCCAATTACCGTTCCCTGGGAGAGATTTCGCCGCGCGGCAGAGAGGCCGTTGAAGCGTTCTGGGAATATGCCGCCTTCATCGCCAATTCGCTGGTCTTTCTGCTGATTGGGATGCACGGCGCGCATATCAACCTGCTGGCCGTCCGGGTGCCTGCGGCGGCCGCCATTTTGTTCGTAGCGCTGGGCCGCGCCGCGGCTATCTACCCCTGCTGCCTGCCCTTCGCCCGGTCCCGTCTGCGAGTCAAACTCCGCCATCAGCACGTGCTCTTCTGGGGAGGCCTCCGCGGCGCTCTGGCACTGGCGCTGGCATTGGGACTCCCGCCCGAGATCCCCCTGCGCGACCACATTGTTACCATCAGCTTCGCGGTGGTTGCGTTCTCGGTTTTCGTGCAGGGGACCACGATGGCGCCGCTGCTACGCCGCATGGGTGAGATCCCGGCGGGCTAGCGCGCTCGCGTCCAGCGTATGTTCTCACGCGGGGTTTCTCCTTTGCGCCTCTGCGGGACACCTAAGAATGTTTCGAGTTTCGAATCGGTTTGGGCCAGAGAAGAATGTCTCTGGCAAAGGCGCAAAGACCCAAAAAAAGGAAGGGGCAAATGCCGCAGCCCCAACCCACTACGTCGGATCTATCGGAGCCAACATGGGAAAGCGGTGGCTCAATCCAATTCCTCGGTGTCTATTCGCAACGCAGCGCCGCCATGGGGTCTACGCGCATGGCCCTTCGCGCGGGCAGGTAGCCCGCGATAAAAACCACCGCAGCCAGGAACACCATGACGCCGGCGATTACGCTCGGGTCCGTGGGACTAATGTCATGCAGCAGAGCGGAGAGCACGCGAGTCAGCGCCAATGTACCGGCCAGCCCGAGTCCCAGACCAGTTACGGTCAACATCAAGCTCTGTTTCAAGACCAGCCAGAGGACCTGGCCCGGCCGCGCGCCCAGAGCCACGCGCACGCCGAACTCATGCCGGCGCAGATGGACGGATTGCGAAACTACTCCGGAGAGTCCCACCGCCGCCATGAGCAACGCGCTTAGAGCGAAGATACCTTGCAGGTAACTCATGACCCGAGCCGGCCAAAGGGAATCGGCCAAAACCTGTGCCATGCTGGCCAGGCCGGAGATCGGCAGATCGGGATCCACGGCCCAGATCTGCTGTTTGACGATGGCTGCCATGCGGAGCGGTTCCGACTCGGTGTGGGAGACCAACGTCATCGCCGACCACGGCTGTTGAACGTACAGCGTATAAACCTCGGGACTCGCTGCTGCGTCGAGTCCCATGTGCCTTACGTTGCCCGTCACGCCAATAATGGTGTACCAAGGGGCGGTGGAGTGGTCTTCGGGCCCGCCGGGTTGAATGCGTTTGCCTATCGGATCTTCTCCCGGGAAATAGCGTTGGACCAAGGCTTCATTCACCACGACGACCGGCTTAGTGGCCGGGCCATCGCTCTCCTCGAAGTCACGGCCTTTCCGCACCGGAATGCCCAAGGCCTGAAAGTAATCGGAACTGATGACGCCCTCGAAGGCCTCGGGAACTTCTCCGGGTTTCGGCGCCGGCCGCCCTTCGATGGTGAAGTTGAAACCGGTATAGCCTCTGAGGGGCAAATCGTTGATCAGGCCGGCGTGGCGCATACCCGGCAACGCCCGCACGCGCTGCACCACCTCCCTGTAGAACGCGACCTTGCGCTCGGGCGTGTTGTACCTGGCTGGAGGCAATGAAACGTCCATGACCAGCACGTTCTCGGGCTTCAATCCGGGATCGGCATGTTGCAGGCGCACGGCGTTCTTCATCAGCAGCCCGGCGGCCACCAGCAGAACCAGAGTCAGGGCAAGCTCCGCGGAGACAAGCGCGCTGCGCAGACGATGCTGGTTGTGGCTCGCCGCGGCGGTCCGTCCACCCTCTTTAAGCACTGCGTTGGGATTCAGGCCGGAACTCCGAAGCGCGGGGAGAATGCCAAACGCGATGCCCGCCAGCACCGAGAGCACCGCGGTGAACGCGAGCACCTGGTTGTCGATTGCGATATCTTTGACGTACGAAGGCAGCGGCAGTTGTGCCGGAACACTTCCGAGAAGCAACGCGATTCCCCAATTCGCAAAGACAATGCCGAGGAGTCCGCCCCCCAGAGCCAGAAGGCAGCTCTCCGCGAGCATTTGCCGCACCAGCCGCCACCGGGTGGCGCCGAGAGCCACACGGAGACCCAACTCGTTGGCTCGTGCACTGGCGCGCGCCAACAGCAGGCTGGCCACGTTCGAGCAGGCGATGAGCAGAACGAACCCAACCGCACCGAACATGACCACCAGCGCCGGCCGGACGGGTCCCACGAAACTTTCCCGCAAGCGGACTACGGCAGCGCCGTAGCCGGCGTGGGATCCGGGAAAATCTCTCTCGAGCCGTTCCGCGATGGTGGAAATCCCGGCCTGTGCCCTCGAAATAGTGGTGTCGTTCTGGAGCCGCCCAACCACGAACAGAAAGTGCCGATCGTCCGGCTGCGCCTCATCCAACTGCAGCGGCGTCCAGACCGCAAACCCGTCTGTGGGAAATTGGCGGACGTCGGGCATGACGCCGACAACCGTGTATAACTCATGGCCGAGACGAACACCCTGTCCGACGATGCCGGGATCCGAACCGAAACGCTCCGCCCAGAGAGCGTGACTCAGGAGGGCGACTCGCGCGGAGCCCGCTCTATGCTCCTCGGGAGCGAACAACCTGCCCAGCTTCGGCGCCACGCCCAGCATCTCGAAAAAACCGAGAGAAACCTGTCCGTGCCCTAACATCACCGGCTCACCGCGCTCCGTCAAGGTGAAGGCACCCGGACGGAGCGCCGCAATGGATGCGAAAGCGCTGTTCTCCTGGCGCCAGCGGACAAAATCGAGCGGCGACGCCTGTCCCCGCCAGCCATCCTTCATCCTGGTGGACCAGAGCATCGCCAGCCGCTCGGCATTTTTGTACGGCAGCGGACGCAGCATCGCCGAATCGGCGATGCTGAACACGGTGGTGTTCGCGCCGATTCCGAGAGCGAGCGTCAGCACGGTGACAGCGGTGAAACCAGGGCTCTTCCGTAACTGACGCAGGGCGTAGCGAAAGTCTTGCGACAACGTCTGCACGCAGTTCGACATGCAAGCTTGCGGCCACAAGGAGCTGTTCAGATTCTTTGAAAACAGATCGCAACTCGGCTTAAGAGTGGCCTACAAGGGTCCCAATATGAGACAGAGGTGTCCGAAAGCGCACAGTTTTCACCCATCTTATGGAGACTCGCGCAATACCGTGACACGAGCGGACTTTGTGGGACAGGATAGCATCCCGGGCGCGACCCAGAGGGTGCCCCGGCAATCGGCGCTTCAGGGCCTCTGGGTCCCGGAGGTTACCAACTGTCACCAACCTGCTCCACGTCCGGCGAACCCGTCACCACTCAAGAGCCCACGTGCTGCCACTCGACCTGCTTCAGCGGACCGATGCCGAAGACGAAGATCGCCGCGCCGGTGAGCGCCACTGCCGCGGCAACGGCGAAAGAAGACGCGTAGAGGCCGGTCATATCCAGCAGCCAGCCGGTGACCGCCGGCCCCACCACGCCCGCGAAATTGCCGATACCGTTTTGCATTGCGGTCCATTTTCCGGCCGCGTGGGGACCAGCCAGAGTTTGGGTAACGGCCCACACGTTGGAAGCGAACATCCCGTAAAAGAGGCACGCGAGCATCAACAGCCCCATGGCGAGGCTCTCATCCCGCACCAGCGCCACCGGCAGGATTATGGTGGAGAACGCCAGTCCGAGACCCGTGAAGGTCTTGCGTACCTGGGTCGGCGTGCCGCCGCGGGAGATCCAGCGGTCCGAAATCCAGCCCGATACGACGCTCGAGACAGCTACCGTGAGATATGCCAACGAGGCCAGAACGCCCATCTTCTGTTTCGAAAAATGGCGCGCCGTCTCCAGATAATGGGGCAGCCAGTAGACCAGAAAATACCAGAAATAGTTGGAGCAGAAAAGTCCCAGGCCGGTGCAGAGAGCGGAGCGATGGCGGATAATCTGGAGCATACCGGGCACCTGGCTCCGATCCACGGGCGCGGAGAACGCTTCGCCACGCGGCATCCACAAAAGCCAGGGAATCAGCCATAGGAGGCTGCCGAAACCCAGCCCCACGAATAGCGCGCGCCATCCGAAGCGGACTATCGCCAACCCCCCCAATATCGTGCCGAGTGCGGGTCCACTTTTCGTGCCGGCGTCGATCCACGCGTTGGTAAGTCCGCGGTGGTTCTCGGGAAAATCGGTCGCCAGGATGCGCGAGTAGCATGGGTACGCCACCGATTCTCCCAACCCGAGCATCAGCCGCGTAGCGAAGAGCAGCCCGAAGGTAGCCGCGAGGCCGGTAGCGCCCATGGCGGCCGACCAGAGGAAGAAGCCACCGGCCAGAATCCACGAAACGTGAAACCGATCCACCAGCCAGCCGGCGAAACCCAGAAGCTGAGAAAGGGAATACGTCCACGAGAAAGCGCCCACCAGGAGTCCCAGTTGCCTGCCATTGAGGTGAAATTCGTTTTGAATATTGGTCGCGCCGACGGAGAGATTCGAGCGATCGATGTAGTTGATAAAACCCGAGGCAACCAGCAGCGCCAGGACCCGCCATTCCCGGTTAGAGAGCACCCCCGCATTCTAGTACAATCGAAGCGGCGCATGTTTCGTTTCTGGCTGTCGATTATGCTCGCGGCGCCTATGTTCGCGGGCGATCCGCTGTATGAGTTGTCCGGGCGGCTGGCGCCCGAACAACACGCGATGGTGTCGTTGTACGGCGCCAGCGCTCCGTTTCAGGCCGAAACCGAGAGCGACGCGGACGGGCGGTACCGTTTTCGAAATCTGCGGGCCGGCGCCTACACCATCGCGGTATACGTGCCCGGCCGCGGAGAAGCCCGACAGACTGCCGAAGTGGGGCCGGGCACGGCGGATGCGCAGCGGCGCGTCACTCTCGACCTGCAATTCAAGGAATCCGACTTCGTCCTGAATGACGCGGTGCTGCGCCGGAATTCCGTCTCCACGCGGCAACTGGCCATTCCGGACGCGGCATGGCGCGAATACCAGGAAGCGGCCAAAGACCTGGAAAAACACGAAGTGGACGCCGCCGTGAAGAGGCTGGAGCATGCCGTGGAGTTGGCGCCGCAATTCGCCGATGCCTGGAACGACCTGGGGACCATCGCCTACCAGAGCCAACAATATGAGCGCGCCGAGAAGTGTTTTCGCACGGCGATGGAGCAGGATCCCAGGGCCTACGCGCCGCTGGTGAACCTGGGGGGCGTGCTGATCAACACCCACAAGCTGGATGAGGCGCTGATGTATAACCAGGACGCGGTGCTGCTGCGTCCCAACGATGCGCTGGCGAACTCGCAACTGGGCCTGGCTTATTTCGTGGTTGGCAATTTCGACCTGGCGGTAAAGTATCTGGAGATCGCCCGGCGAATCGACCCGGCGCATTTCTCGCATCCGCAACTGGTTCTGGCGGAGATCCATCTGCGCCGCGGAGAAAAGCGGGAGGCGGCGGACGTATTGGAGGATTTCGTGCGCCATCACCCCGATTTTCCGACGGCGGACAAGATTCGCGAGAATATCGCGAAGCTGAGGCAATGATGCATGTTTGAACAGGCCGGCGCTCGCGATTCCCGAAGCGCACTTACGGATTGGCTCCTGCGCGGGGCGATCGCGGCTGCCTTTGCGATGTTCGGCGCCGAGAAATTCACGGACCAATGGGTGAAGCTGTTTGGGCAGATCGGAATCGGACAATGGTTCCGTTATTTCACCGGCGCGGTGGAGGTGTTGGGCGGAGTGCTGGTCTTGGTCCCTCAGACGGTGACGGCCGGACTGGCGCTGCTGGCATGCACCATGGCGTCCGCGTCACTGATTTGGGTCTTCCTGCTCGGACAGCCCGCTAACGCCATCGTAACGGGCGCCTTCTGTATTGGTCTGGTGCTGTTCTGGTTGAATCGGCGAGGGCGTTGAATGTGACGGTTGAAGAGTTTCGGCGGTTGCCCGAAGATTCGGGCTCGGTGTACCACGAACTCCGCCATGGAGAACCGGTCGCCGTGACTCGCCCTAAGCTAAAGCACTTCCTGATCCAGCGCAATCTGCGCGAGTTGCTCATGCGGTCTGCGGAATCCGGAAGCTATGTCGACACGGTGGTTGCCTATCGCCCGCTGCCGGAGAACGAGCTTTGGGTCGCCGATGTGGCTTACGTTTCCGCGGAGAGAGTTCGGCAGGCCGATCCGGACGACAATATCCGCGGAGCGCCGGAGTTGGTCGTCGAAGTACTGTCGCCCTCCAACACCGCTGCCGAGATTTATGAAAAAGAGCGGATTTGTCTCGCCAATGGCTCGCTGGAATTCTGGGTGGTGGATCCGGACCGCGCTCAGGTAAAGGCCACCACACGAGACGGCCGCACCGTCACCTGGCAGGCAACCGACGAAATTCCTGTCCCATTCGGCAGCAAAGCGAAATTGAAAGTGTCCGACATTCTGCGTCACGGAACGAGGTGACCCGCGGCGCGCAGAGCTTCCACCGCTTTCGCAAGATTCTGTTCTTTCACCATGACGCAATCGGTATCGAATGTCGAAATCGCGAAGATACTCACGCCGGCGTTGGCCAATGGCGCGGCGATGCCAGCTAACACTCCCGTGAGCGAGAATTCCAACGGCCCGGCCACCTGAAAGATGCGCCATCCGTTTTCGCACTGCGCTCCTTCTGGCGCGAAATCCTCGGCGCACACCACTGATAGTTCATCGGGAGTGCGGGTGACCGAGAAGAAGGCGGCGGGAACCGCCGCGTCCGCGGCGAGCCGGCAAACGGCGAACCGCCCGGGCAGCAAGCGCAGATCGCTCACGCGTTTTCCATCCACGCCTTTACGCGCCGGACGGTACCCTCCAGATCGTCGCGGACTTCGTAAACCCAGAAGCGCAGAATGTCCCAACCGAGATCCGCCAGGCGGCGCGAGCGGATCTGATCGCGCCGGCACAGCTCGCCATCCCAGTTGCGGTGGTAGTTTTCGCCATCCACCTCGATATCCAGCTTGCGCTCACCCTGAAACAGCGCGAAATCGAGCGTGTAAGGCGCTTCTTCGTACTGCGGCACGGGCGCGAGCCCTGCGGCGTACAAGGCGCGATACAGCGTACGCTCCCACTCGGAGACCTGCTCGGGATGCTCCACCGGCGGATATTCCGGGCCGCCTTCGCGGTGCGCGGCAGGCCGCGTTTCGCGAGGCGCCAGACCGCGCGCGTACTCCGCGAAACTGGCGAGGTAGCTGACGCCCGAATCGAGCGCCGCCTGGCGATCGCCCACCACCACAAGCTCTGAGCGGGCTCGCGTGATCGCCACGTTGAACAGATTGTCGTGCGTCTTCAGGAAGCGCAACATATTTTCGTTCGAGCCCACCGACACGACCGGCGAAAAGAAAATCACGTCGCGCTCATCGCCCTGAAATCCGTGGACCGTATCCACCACGAACTGGAGCGCGGCCAGACGGTGCGAGAGTTCGCGATCCTGGTGGACCAGCGTCCGGATGCGGTTGGCCTGCGCGCGGAAGGGCGTGACTACGCCGATGGCGCCGTTGTATCCGCGGTCCACCGCCAACCTGCGCACTTCGGCGACAATCGCCTCGGCCTCCGGTCCGTTGAGCGCACCGCCGCCGGGCGGTCGAATCACCTTGCCCTTGACGTCGCGCCAGCGCACCGCCGGTCCGAGCGCGTCCCCTTCCGCGGGCGGACGCTTCAGGCGTTCGTGGTCGGTGGCGATGCGCAGCGCGCCGCGGTAAAAATGGCGGTTCGAGAACGAAATGATGTCGCGGTGCGAGCGGTGATGGTCGCGCAGGTTGACGATGTCCTCGTAGCGGCACCAACTGCGGGCCAGATCGAACAGCGAGTTCACCGAATAGGCCCAGGCAGCGTGCCCCTCGGCCAGTCCGTGCGCCGCCAGCAGGAGGCGATCCTGTTGCGGCGCCACGGTGCTGACGTGCTTGAGCTGCAGCGGGTCGCCGATGATCACCGCGCGCCGGGCGCGGTACAGCAACGGCAGCGCGGAGGCGATATCGCACTGGCTGGCTTCGTCGATCACCACCAGGTCGAAGAAGCCGGGCTCGAACGGCAGGCGCCCGCGCGCCGAGAGCGACGTCACGGCCCAACAGGGCAGGATTTTGGCCACCTTGGGAAAGAGACTGTAGTAGCGGCGAAAGACACGCCGGCCGGCGCCTTCATCGTAACCGTCGCCGCCGGCGATCATCTGCAGCAGCGAGACGTATTCGCTCAGCAGCTTGCGCCGCTCGGGAGTCCAGCGGGTGGGCCAGAGACGGAGCCACGATTGCCACAGCTCAAGCGACGTGTGCGCCGATTCTTCGGCGATCCCGGTCAAATCGCGGGCCAGTTGCTCCAGCGGGCGAGCCGCGCGAAGCTGCTCCAGACCCTTGCCATACGCGCGGACGTGCTCGGCCCACTCCAGTCGATCGGCGAACTCATTCCGGAAGCTCTCCCAGGTATCGAGAGCAGGGTCGCCCGAAGGAAGTGCGATACCGAGCCCTTCGGCGTCGGCAGCCATATCGCGGGCGATCTCGGAGACACGCTCCACGCGGCGGCCGCGGGAATCGCCCAGCAAGCGGCCCATCGCAGTCTGGGCGGATTCGCGGGCTGCTTCCAGGGACGCGGTGAGCGCCCGCAAACGGCGCTGCGCGATATCCTGGTCCGCTGACCGCAGCGCGGCGAAACGCTCGTCTCCGAACAGCGCCCGCGCCGGTTCGGCGGCACGCTCCGCTTCGTCCACTGCGTTGCGCAAGCTCATCACCGCGGCGATCTGGCGCTGGACAGCGGCGAAGCGGTCGCAATCCTGCCGATGGGCGCGCTTCAGCCAGTCATAGCGCGCGGCAGCGTCGGGGCTCGACGATTCCGCCAATTCCGAAGTGAGCTGCTGCGCCACGCGGGCGTGATGTTCCTCCTTGCCGAGACGCAGCAGCAGAGGATACGGCCCCAGCTCGTTGGTGCGGGACTCCACCACATCGACCGCGTGATTATTCTTGCTCGAGAACAGCACGCTCGATTCCAGCCACGCCTGGTTGGCCAGCAGCGACGTGACCACTTGCGACTTGCCGGTGCCGGGCGGCCCGGTGACCACGGTCAGCGGCGCGCTCAGCCCTTGCACCACGGCTTGCCGCTGCTCGGTGTTGAGCGGCAGGACTTCCAGAATGGGGCGGTCTTCGGCGGGCGGGGAGTCCATATTCTCCCCGCGCAGCCATTGTCCCAGCGCAGTATCGCGGACCGCCGCCTCGTCAAGCTGCATGAGCTTGCGCAGTTCGATTTCGAGGCCGTAGGTATAGGGCGAGCGGGTTCCGGCGAAGAGCACGGCGCGGTTATAGATGCCGGGCGCGGTGAGCTCGGCTAGTGGAGTGGCGCCCGAGAGCGTACCGGGGTCGAGATTCTCGCGCCAATTCCAGTCCGGCCGGCAGCGTTGGAGGCGCAGGACGATCTCGTCCCACTCGGGCAGCTCGTCTTCCGGATTGGCGAGGCCGAGTTCTTCGGAGAGATGGATGGCTTCGTCGATGAGGTTCCCGCTGTCGGCCGCCGGCAGCGTTTTCAGTACCTCCATGTTAAAGAGCGGGATTCCGCTCGAGGCCCGCAGCGGCGCGCCAGGCTCGTCGGTCCGCTCCTCCACGGGGTAGAGCAGCACCGGCTCGATGCGCATCTCCTCCTGGTTGCGCACGAAGAGCGCGCGCAGGCGAACGGCGTAGCCGATGTAGAGGGTGAGTTGGCCCTGTTCGCGCCGCACCTTCTGGACGAGTCTTTTGACGGCGCGGTCGGTTACCCAGAGCTCGTGGCCGGGGCGGGCGAAGGGAAGCTCGCTCAAGGCCACATAGTCGGCGGTGGACGCGGCTGGGATGCTGATGCCGGAGCCGCTCTCGCGCGACAGGCATTCCAGATAATAGCGGCAGAGGCTTGCGAGGAAAGTACGCGGCGCGGGTGCGGCGCCGGAGCCCTGCGGGGAGGGAGTGCGCGCCCACCAGCGGTAGGCGTTGTCCTGCGTGACTTCGCCGCCTTGCAGGCTGTGGAGGGCGGCGACTACCTGCGAACGTTCGAGCCCCAGCTCGTCGGCGATCTGCTGGGCCTTGAGCCCCGGCTTCCGGGTGAGAAGCTGCTGGATTGGGTCCGCGGGGCTCATCGAATTCCTACAGTAGCGCAGGCGGGTGGCGGGTGGGGAAGCGGCGCGTTCAATCGCTGTCCCTGCGGAGACTGCCGGCGTAAGTCAAAATCGCCTCGATACTATCCGGCGGAATCTCAAACTGTTCGGCGATTTCGAAGACGCTCAGGCCATAGTCGAAGTTATCGACAATCGCGTCGGCCGGCATCCGCGTGCCGAGGAGCACAGGAGCGCCGCTTTGGACTCCGGCCTTCACTTCGACGAGCGGGCATTCCGACCAGTCGATGCTTTGGTTCATGGTCATGATGGCGGCCCCTCTGCCGCTATGATTTCACATTATTCGCGCGGACGGCTGGCAACGCCTCTGGGCGGCTGTCCTATACACTCCGTGTGTCTTCGCGGCGTAGCGCACCGCGATTTTCGATGGACGGCGGTGCACAAACGGTGAGTTTTGCATCATCGCCGGAAGGCCCGCAACGAAAGGGAGGGTTGGCGATTTTGCAAATGTCTGTGCAAACTGGAAGGCATGAAATACGGCTATGCTCGCGTCTCGACGGACGACCAGACCCCTGCCTTGCAACTCGCGGCCCTGAAGAAGGCCAGATGCAAAACCATTTTCAAACGCCCCTCACAGAAGGTGGACCGGCCACGTCCACAATGCAGGGCTAGTGGAATTTGACCGCACGCTAAGACCCGACGACTGGCGCCTTGGCGGCTCAGTGATTCGCCCCGCCTACGTCCTTCGGAGCAGGGACAATGGACAACTCCACGCCCTCTAACGAGTGGTCAATAATCTCAACCTCGACCGAAGCAGTCAGCCGCTCCCAAGGCGCACCTTCGGTGTACGCTACGACTTGGTAATGGCCCGGCAGCACCCGCCAAAATGTGAACGTCCCGCCGGCAGGTACCTGCACCTCACCCACAACACCGCCGTCGACCAGAATTTCTACTCGTGTCGGTGGCGGGGCACCGCGGCTGCTGGTTACATGCCCGCTCAGGTGCAACATAGGCGCGCGCACGAGTCGAATGACGACCCCGTTTACTTCGCCTCCGGCAGGCACCTGCAGCCAGGTTGACGATTCTTCGGCTGTGACACTCGGATAGAAGGTCGGCGCATAAACCTTATCCGCTTCTGCACCTGGTGTTTCTGGCGGTATGCCATGCCCATCGCGAGAATAATAGGCCGCCTTTACACGGAAACGTCCGCTTGCCAATCCGTGAATCCGGAACGTACCGTTTTCGTCGGTGAGGCTCCCCCCAAAGTATCCGTCGAAGAATCTCTTTTCCGGGTCTCCCTGGAGGTCGCCCGTAGCATCCACGTTCACGCGGGGAGGAGGATTCCCGTCCTCGTCAACGACCCGTCCAGTGATGGCGGCCGCCGGCGATAATTTCAGAGTGACGGTCGCTTTTTCGCCACTTCTCAATTCGCACACGGCCATGCCGAACATATTGCCACCCAGGAATCCCGTCCTGTAAACCGAGGCAAGATATCGGCCTGGGGCGAGTCCTCGCATCGCGAACTTTCCATCCGATTTGGCGTCAGCGTAGTATGTCCGCATGCGCCCGATCCTGAGCATTTCGGACGGCCCGAAACCCTTGGCTTCGCCTTCGGTTACTCCTGGGTGAATGGTCACGCGGGCGTGGCTCAACGGCGTCCCGTCCCTGACGTCGACAACCGTACCTTCAAGACTCGCGTTATCTAGAGGATTACTTTTTGGCGTGGGAACCAGTCTGTGCACAAGCCTGATTTCGTCGTTGCTCGTCTCGCGGTCCGGCTGCACCTCAACCACAGCGTCGCCAACCGTCCGGCCGTAATCGAAATCCTCGCCATCCGCGCGAAGGAAGTTGGCATAGGCGGCGGTCAGTGTGGTGGCGGGTTCGACGGATACGCGGTACTTCCCCGGCGAGCAGAGCAAGCGATAGATGCCGTGATCGTCAGTGTAGTCCCATCCCCCGTGAGGAAGAAGCTGGGAGGGGCCGTCCGCGGTTTCGGCCGAAACCCGCGCCCCTTCGATGGGTTCTCCATCATCACCGATCACCCGGCCGGTAATCGAGCCGGCTCGCGCCACGCGGAGAAGAATGCCTTCGATGCTATCTCCGGCCTTGAGTGTGAGGTCTGAAGTCCGCCTGGTCCCACTCTTCAGCACGTCGACGAAGAAACTACGGGCGGATTCGTTCGGACGGACCATGTAGTTCCCCGGCGGGACCCGCGGGAACAAAAATATGCCGCGCTCGTCACTCACTACACCGTAAACCACAGCACCGCGCGTTTCGAATTCGCCTGTCAGGCGTACATGCACTCCAGGAAGCGGCACGGAGCTGGAGTAATCGACGACCATACCGGAGACACTGGCAAAACCCTGGGGCTGCGCACCCGCACAAAGGAACGCTGACAGAGCTGCGATCGGCACCGTAAAGCGCAAGGCAGTCCACCTTCCTAACCAAGTATATCGTTCTAGAAGCATCGATTCGCGTGTGGTAATTTCCGGTGTCGACACACCGCTCCAGGCCGACGTGGCGCACGCGCGGATTTCTGGCCGACCACGAGAATACTCGCCGCAGCGCATGGCGCACGATGCAGGAAGTCATGGGGCTAAAGGTACCAGCATTGGTGTATTCCGGTTCGACGGTAACTACATTTACCGTGGGCGGCCTGATTTTTGGGATAGCTGCTGCTGCGCGTATCCACGCCGGGGTCGCGGGAATCGCTTTGGCTGCGTTCATAGGCTTGATGGTGGGCGGAACGGCGCTGCGCCTCTTGCCCGGCTTCGCCGTAGCTATTCCAAACCGCGGGGAGACGGTTGGGGATCTCGCGCGGGATGTCCTCGCGCTGAACCAAGCTCAGTTTGCAACAGAGGTCGGTGGATGGAATGACAAAGAGGTCTGGGAGACTCTCTGCCGCGTCATCGTGAACCAAACTGGGGTTGACCGCCAGCAGATTACGCGGGACGCGTTCATCGTCGGTACCCTTGGCATAGATTGAGGCCCAAGCGCCTGTTGTGGCCGACGGCCTTATCGGAGATTGCGCCTGGTGTCGTCGTCGGATAGCCACACATCAGCGCAGATTCCCGTAGGGGCGTTCAGCCAAGCGATCACAAGCGCTTTCCCCGCGCTGGCTGGCCGGCCAGGAGGAACGTGCTGGGATACTTGCCGCTGCCACAGAGCTTGAACGTTCCGAAATCCTTGTACCAGTCTCCGTCGGACACGTCAGGATCCTGGCGTTTCCATTCGGCAAGTTCGAAGAGATCCTTCTCCGAGACCTGCCGCTCTTTAGCGCGATCGCGCAGATGAGCCCACCTCTCTTCTCAGCCGCTCCCATTGAATCTTGGGCATGCATTAGCGGCCCAGAATCAGCGTACGGAACTCATCCACCAGACGATCCTGTTGGTTGGGGTCATCGTTTGCCAAGTTGTCCTTCAGTTTCTCGAAGAATTCGCGCTTGCGAGCCTCGTGGCCGTCAAGACCGAGGCGCACCAGCGCGGCGATCGCCTTGCTCATGCTGGAGTCGACGGTGCGGGCGTATCGTTCGACCTTGTTAGCGAGGCTTGGAGCCAGCCCGACTGTACATCTGGTTTCGGCGCTGCCCCCGCTCTTCTTCCTGGATCGCTGTCCGCTCCGCCGGGGCTGCTTCGCGCTCGTCTCAACGTGAGGCATATATCATCATAGTGCCTCATTCCGATGTACGGGGCAACTCTCCCGCTGCTTGGATGACTCCCAGGAACATTGTGGACTATCATTGAGGATTCACGCTATGGCAAAGAAAAACAAGATCATGGGCCCAATTCACCCGGGCGAAACCCTCCGCGAGGACTTCTGGAAGCCGCTTGGACTAACCGCTAACAAGCTGGCAATGGAACTGATGGTGCCGGTGACTCGCGTAAACGATATCGCTCGCGGAAAGCGGGCGATCACCGCCGATACATCTCTCCGCCTGGCACGCTACTTCGGCACCACGCCCCAATTCTGGATGAACCTCCAGGCGAATTACGAACTCGAATTGGCCGAGGATGCCCGCGGCCGCGAAATCGCCGACCGAATCAGGCCCCATCGGGCCGCATGAAGCCGAAGTGAAGGCAATGACCATCACCCAAACCCGACCAGGAACGAGCTATCCGGGAGGCTACTCGCGCCGGTCTTGTCCGGTCGGTAGACGAATTCATCGAGACCGCAATTGAAGCGCTGCCCCGGCGCGAAGCTGAATTCGACGCGGAAAAGGCCCGCCAGGCAGGCGCCCGAATTCGCGAACTCCGTAAAGGCGTCCGGCTCAACCGGCAAGGTATGTCGGTCCGCGAGCTGGCGCATCGCGCGTGACCGCAGCGCCTATCCCTCCGACCTGCACGCCAACGACCACGGGCCTCCCCACATCGCCACGGCAATGAAAAGGCTCGACCATTCGTTCGGATTGCTGGGCGCTCCGGCGATTCCATAAAGTCCCAACACCCTAGGCAAATGCAGCGTGAGCACCCAGATAGCGAACATCAGGCCCAGACCGGCCGCGCCAGGGCGCTGTAGATAGTTCAGCCCGATGCTCAGGCCGGAGGCGATAAATACCGTCCCAAAGAATGCCACCCAGAACGCGTGCCACGGTATCCAGCCCGGCAGCAGCCCGCCGATAGGCGCCAGCGCCAGGAAATGATCCACTCCGAACACTATGAGGGAAAATGCCATCAGATAGCGGCTGGCGAGCGTGAGCCAGCCCCCTATCAGCCACGCCAGGCAGGTGAGCGAGAGCGGCTCCAATACGCCGGTGCGCAGCGACATGTTGCTGAAATTCCCGGCATACTTCGGCGCGTCCAGAACCAGGGTGCACAGGAACAGCAGAGTCCCGAGCACCAGCGCGGCCGTTCGCCGGGTGCGGCGGGCCAGAAGGCCCGTGCCGCATGCCACCCAAATTACGCCGAACAGGCTGGCGATCCACGGAACGGGCGGCAGCCAGGGAATCACGGGGATGACGTCGAAGGGTACGCCACCCAGAGTGTGTTCCACCCGCTGGGCGCACACTACCGTCTCGACACCCAGGGCGGCTATGGCCAGCGAGAAGATGGGAAGCCCCAATCGATGCAGCCGTTCCTGGAAGATTTCTCCGGACATACGTGTTTACCAAGATTAATACGTTCGTCATGCGCCTGCCACATGAGATAATTTCAGCTAGAGGTGCAAACCGGAATCATTCGCGCATTATCCCTGCTCGCAGTTGCGGGCGGGGTGGCGCTGTTCGGCCAACCCGCGGCGGCGGAGAGGTTCGTCAACGACGAGTTACGCCCATACTACGCCCATACCGGTTTTGCCTGGAAAATCGACCGCGTTTCCAACTTCGAGCTGAATTACGAGGCCGGCACGGAGGCCGAACTTCGTCTGGCGCAGCTCGAGCAGGTGGCCCAACGCGGACGGGATTCCATCCTGCAACTGCTGGGCGAAAGTAAGTACGACGCCACGGTCCATGTCTTCTTCGTGGAGTCGATCGAGCGCATGAAGCAGCTAATCGGCTCGGAAGTAATCGGCCGTTCGCGGCCCACCCAGCACGCCGTTTTCTGCGTGGTGGCGCCGTTCTCGGAATTGAGCCTGAAGCACGAACTTACGCACGAAATCGCCACCAACCTGTGGGGACCCGCGGAGCACTGGCTGGAAGAGGGGCTGGCGAATTTCGCGGTGGATAATAAGTCGTCCCTGATGAAGCGGCAGTGTCTCGCCATGATGCAGAGCAAACAGTGGATCCCGCTCAAGAAACTAGTCAGCCCCGGGTGGGAATCCTCCAGTTTCTCTCCCGACGACGATTATCCCGAGTTGGGCGGTTTCGTGGAGTACCTATACGCGACTTATGGCGTCGCCCGCCTGCAGAAGATCTGGAAGAACGGGAGCCGGAGCATCAAGAGAGTATACGGCAAGAAGCTTTCTAAGTTGGAATCGGAGTACCGTTCGGACTTACTAAAACACCGCCCCGAGATTCACGACGCCATCAACCTGCAGGGCCGCAGTGACGAGAACTTACTTCCCGAGAAAGAAATTCCCCACCAGCATTGAATCGATTCCCGAGGAATAAAAGCTGCGCACGGCATCGCGGGGCGTACAGACCAGCGGCTCGCCAAACAGGTTGAACGAAGTATTATAGAGCACCGGCAGGCCGGAGGCCTTCCCGGCGGCGTGCAGCAGGTTCCAATACAGCGGATTCTCGTCGCGATCCACGGCGTGCACCCGGACCATATCGCCCGCCAGGATGGCCGCCGCGAACTGCTCGCGATATTCCGGCCGAACGCGGCCCACCGTGGCCAGGTAGCGAGCGTTGGCGCCCACATCGAAATACCGGGCGCACAATTCCACCGGCACGCTCGCGGCGAACTTGCGGATGGGCTCGCGATGCTTGATGAAAATATTCAGGTTCTCGGTGGAATAGGGGTCCCGCGGCGATGCCAGAATGCTGCGGTTGCCCAGCGCGCGGGGACCGAATTCCATGCGGCCGTGCATCCAGGCGACGATTTTGTTGTCGGTCAACTGTTCCACCGCGGTGTCCACGATTTCGCCGGTGGTCAGAAGGTAGCGGAACCGAAGTTTGCAGTTTTCGAGCACCTTTTTGGTGTCTTCGGCGGAGAAAGCCGGCCCCAACGAGAGGGTGTGAAGCGGCACTCGCGCTTCCTGCCGGAAGACCGTATGCCAGGTATTCAGCACCGCGCCAATGGCCGTCCCCGCGTTGCCCGCCACCGGCTGAACGAAGACCTTATCGTTGCCCAGAGCGCGTTCCAGCGAAGAAACCAGCAGGGCGTTCAATCCCAACCCTCCGGCAAGGCAGAGATTGCCGCCCGATCCGGCGAGCCGCAGCGCCGCGGCTTCCACGGCTTTCTGGATGCCCGCCGCCAGGTGCGCCCGCATCGGTTCCGGAATCGCGTCGCCGTCGGCCAGCCCCAGCCGCTCATAGAAACGCGCGCCGAAACCGCCGGATTTCAGGCGCTCGGTGGAGAAAAACGAGCGGTCCGGATGCGGACCCGAGTCCGACAGGTTCAGAATCTCGAGATAAAGGTCGCGGTACCGTTCATCGCCGCAGACCGAAAGCCACTGGACTTTGTGTTCGTCCTCATTGGCTGAAAACCCGAGCAGTTCGGTAACGCGCCCGTAGAGATCGCCCAGCGAGTCGGGTGGGTATTGCTCCTGTTCGAGCGTCATCACGGTGCCGTCGGCCTGCCAGCGCGAGCCGCAGCGGAAGTCGCCGCCGCGATCGAGCGTGAGCACCGTGGCTTGGTGAAAGGGCGACGGGTAATACGCCGAGGCGGCATGCGCGCGGTGATGCTCGACGAGCACGATGCGGCTCTGCGGGAATTGCGCGCGCAGCTTCAGCAGGAAGTCCGATTCGGGGATCGGCCGCACAATGGCGACCGCGTCCACGTCCTCGGGATGCGCACCCGCCAGTTCCAGACAAGTGGCGATGGAATGCTCCGGGAGCCCATCGGGACCGCCCCAATGCGTGCGGCGCCGGACCAGCTTGGATTCCTCCACGGCGGCTACCAGTTCGCCGTCTTTGAGGACGGCGCTGGCGGCATCGCCCAGGATGCCGCCGATCCCGAGAATGATCATTGAGAGCCTCCGGCTCTCACACTCCCGGAAACCGCTTGCTTACGCGCGCGGCTCGGAACCGGCCAGGTACCGAGCCGCGACCGTGAGGGAGCGGTCGCACGCGGGCATTCTGCCAGGCACACACGTCTCCTCATTTCCCGCCCTTTGCCTGCTTCTCGATTTTGGCCCACGTATCCTTCAACCCCACGGTGCGGTTGAAGACCAGCTTGCCGGGCGCGGAATCGGGGTCCACGCAGAAATATCCCATGCGCTCGAACTGAAAACGCTCGCCCACCGCGGCAGAGGCCAGCGACGGCTCCAGTTTGCCATGCAAAATCTCCAGCGAATGGGGGTTCAGATTGGCGGTGAAATCCTGCCCCTCCTCGGTCTCGCCGGGATTCTCCTTGAGGAACAGGTTGTCGTACATCCGCGCCTCGGCGTCAACGGCGTGCGCCGCCGACACCCAATGGATGGTCGATTTCACTTTGCGGCCGTCGGGAGCGTTGCCGCCGCGAGTCGCAGGATCGTAGGTGCAGTGGATCTCTGCGATTTCGCCTTTCCCGTCCTTCACCACGCCGGTACAGGTGATGAAGTAGCCGTAGCGGAGGCGCACTTCCTTGCCCGGCGAGAGGCGGAAATATTTCGGCGGAGGAACTTCGCGGAAATCGTCCTGCTCGATATACAGCACCTTCGAGAACGGAACGGTGCGCGTCCCGGCGGCGGCATTTTCGGGATTGTTGACCGCCTCCATCTGTTCCACCTGGCCCTCGGGGTAGTTGTCGATCACCACGCGCAGCGGCCGAAGAACGGCCATCACGCGCTTCGCTGTGCGGTTCAAATTCTCGCGGACGTGGTGTTCCAGCAAGCTCAGTTCGATGGTGCCGTTGGTCTTCGAAACGCCGATGGCGCCGCAGAAATTGCGCAGCGCCTCGGGTGGATAGCCGCGCCGGCGGATGCCCGCAAGCGTCGGCATGCGCGGATCGTCCCAACCCCGCACGTGGCCGTCCTGCACCAGCGTCAACAGCTTGCGCTTGCTGAGCAGCGTGTAGGTGACGTTGAGCCGGTCGAATTCGATCTGCTGCGGATGATAAATCCCCAGCGCTTCTACGTACCAGTCGTACAGCGGCCGGTGGTCTTCGAATTCCAGCGTGCAGATGGAGTGGGTGATGCCCTCTATGGAGTCGGATTGTCCGTGGGCGTAGTCGTACATCGGGTAGATGCACCATTCGCTTCCGGTACGGTGATGGTCGGCGTGCAGTATGCGATACATCACCGGGTCGCGCATATTGAGATTGGGCGAGGCCATGTCGACCTTGGCCCGCAAGGTGCGCGAGCCGTCCTCGAACTCGCCGTTTTTCATGCGCTGGAACAGGTCCAGGTTCTCTTCCACCGAGCGATTGCGGTAGGGGCTCTCGATGCCCGCCTCCGTCAGGGTGCCGCGCGTCCGCCGCACTTCCTCGGCGCTCAAATCGCACACGAAGGCTTTGCCCTCGCGAATCATTTTCAGCGCCCATTCGTAGAGCTGGCCGAAGTAATCGGAAGCGTAGAACAGGCCGTCCCACTCGAACCCCAGCCAGTGCACATTCTCCATGATGGAGTCGACGTACTCAGTCTCTTCCTTGCATGGGTTGGTATCGTCGAAGCGCAGGTTGGTCTTGCCGCCGAACTCGTCCGCCAGCCCGAAATTCAGGCAGATGGACTTGGCATGGCCCAGGTGCAGATATCCGTTGGGCTCGGGAGGAAAGCGCGTATGCACGCGGCCTCCGAACTTGCCGGTCTTCAGATCGTCGATGACGATATCGCGGATGAAATTCGAGGGCGCGCCCGCCGGCGATTCCGGCGGCTCCCCGGGGATAGACGAGTTCATAACGTTGTCAGCTTTCCGATGGCCTGCCCGATGCGCTCGAGCGAGACATCGCGGCCCAATACTTCAAGTGTGCCAAACAGCGGCGGCGCCGTCTTGCGGCCGCAAACCGCCACGCGGACGGGCTCGAACATCTGGCCGGCTTTGAGCCCCAGGCCAGCCGCCGCGGCTCGCAGCGCCGCCTCCAGCCCGTCGTGCGAAAATTCCGCCGCGGCCAGCACCTCGCGCGCCTTTTCGAGCACTCGCAGCGCCATGGCGGCATCGCCTTTCTTGGGGATCAACTCGGCGCTGTCGTAAGGCGCAAGTTCCTTCGCGAAGAAGAAGTCGGCCACAGTGAGCACGTCGTTCAGCAGCTTGATGCGTTCGCGGATGAGGGGCGTAATTTGCGCCATTTTGGACGCGCCGATGGCGAATCCGGCCCGCTCGACAACGGGCAACAGGCGAGCGGAAAGATCCGCCACCGGCATGGTGCGAATGTGCTCGGCGTTCAGCCAGACGGCCTTGGGATCGAACGGGTCTTCTTCCTTGAAATTGACCACCGCGTTCGACCGGTTGACGCCTTCGAGCGTGAAGGCGTCGATGAGTTCCTGGCGGGTCATCTGCTCGCGATCGTTTTTGGGCGACCAGCCCAGCAGCACGATGAAATTGGCGAAAGCGTCGGCCAGGAAGCCGGCATCGCGGTACGTAGTGACGCTCACCACCGGCCCGTGCCGCCGCTTGGAGAGCTTGGTGCCATCGGGCGCCACCAGCAGCGGCAGATGCGCGAATTGCGGCGGTTCGACTCCGGCCGCCTCGAAAATCAGCACGTGTTTGAAGGTGTTGGTGACGTGGTCCTGCCCGCGAATGATGTGGCTGATGCGCAGATCGGCATCGTCGGCGCAGGAGGCCAAATGGTAAGTCGGCATGCCATCGCTGCGCAGGAGCGCGAAATCTTCGATATCGGCGGTGGATTTGGCCTGGTCGCCGTAAACGGCGTCTGAAAAACGGACCTGTTGCTCGCGGTCGCGCGGTACGCGGAAGCGCAGCGCGAACGGCTCGCCCGAGGCGGCGCGGCGGCCGCTCTCTTCGCGCGACAGGTCGCGCATTCCCGAGTTGAAGAGCCACGTCCCCTGCGCGCCCGACTTCTCGCCTTCGGTGGCCTGCGCGGGCGTGAAATCGCGGTAGGCCAGACCCTTTTGGAAGATCGCGTCGGCCAACTGGCGGTGCAAGGCCAGCCGTTCCGACTGCTTATACTCCTCGTCCCACCCCAGATCGAGCCAGCGCAATCCTTCGAAGATGGAATTGAGCGAGACTTCGGTATTGCGCCCCACGTCGGTATCGTCGATGCGGAGGATCATGACGCCGCCGTTGTGGCGGGCGTACAGCCAGTTAAAGATGAAGGTCCGCGCGCTTCCAATGTGCAGAAAACCAGTGGGGGAAGGCGCAAAACGAACTCTTGGCATGGGAAATGCCAGTATAGCGCGCTTCGATGGAGGCGCCCGGAGACCCTCAAACGCCGCTCGGGGAATCACCGCGACCGTGCGTTTTGCAACGGACCCGGACGGCGCGTATGATAAGAATGCGCGGAAAGGAATTCCACGGTTGTCCTATCTGCTACCATTTCTATAGGGGGCGCCGTCAAAGTCTAAGACTCAGGGTGGATGCGAATCGTTCTATCCACCGCCCGGCAACAACATGAAAATCAAGAAAACGCTACTAGCCGCCCTGGTGGTTGCAATCGCAGCCGTGCTAGCGCCGCTTTATGGTCCCGGAATTCTGGCCCGCGCGGCGACGCCTGCAGGAGACGATCTCGATCCCGCCGTTAAGGCCGTGACCTCGGCCTACGCGCTGGTGGAGCAGAACGCCGCCGAGCCCGTAAACACGGAGACGACCTTCTATTCCGGCGTCATACCGGGCATGCTGCACGCCCTGGATCCGCATTCCAACTTCATCGAGCCCAAGGAATACAAGGAGATGATGCGCAAGCAGCAGGCGCATTATTACGGGGTAGGCATGCAGATTACGGTGGACGGCCCCAAAGTGGTGGTGATGGAGCCCTTCCCCGGTTCTCCGGCGGCAAACGCCGATCTGCGGCGCGGCGATTGGATCTCCGCGGTGGATGGCAAAGACACTACCGGCATGGACACCCAACAAGTGGCCGACATGCTTCGCGGCCCCCGCGGCACGCAGGTACGGGTGAGCGTGAGGCGCGAAGGCGCCACCGAGCCCTATACCACCACGGTGACGCGCGATGCCATCGAAACCAGCGTGGTGGACATCTACTGGCTCAAGCCAGGCGTGGCCTACCTGGGAGTAACCAGCTTCGAAGCATCCAACATCGAGCATGACGTGCAGGTCGGTATGAAGGCTCTCGACGAGTCCAAGGTCAATTCGCTGATTCTGGATCTGCGCGGGAACCTGGGCGGCCTGGTGAACGAAGCCGTGTTCCTGGCGGGACGGTTTCTGCGCGACGGCCAGGTAGTGGTCTCGCAGCACGGGCGCGTGGATGCGGACCAGGTGTACAAGGCTAAGGCCAAGGACCCCAAGGACCCGGCCCTCAAGTACCCCATCGTGGTGCTGGTGAATCGCGAATCCGCGTCTGCGTCGGAGATTGTGTCGGGCGCTCTGCAGGATCACGACCGCGCGCTGATTATGGGCGAGACCACCTTCGGGAAGGGGCTGGTGCAGGCCCAATTTCAGTTGCAGGACGGTTCGGCGCTGTTGCTCACCATTGCCCACTACTACACCCCCAGCGGACGGCTGATTCAGCGCGACTACTCGCATTCCTCGATGCTCGAGTACTACACGGCGAGGCCCAAGAGCGACGCGCCGGCTGCCACCGACGATGTGAAGTCCACCGATAGCGGCCGCAAGGTTTACGGCGGCGGCGGCATCACCCCCGACGAGAAGTACCCGGCGCTGCGCGCCAATCTCTTCCAGCGCCACGTGCTGTCCACCGGAAACCTTCCCTTGCAGGACGCCTTCTGGCACTTCGCGAACACCTACTTCGGCCCCCGTAAGCCGGCGGTTTCGGGCGAAACCTGGATGCCGGATGCCGACGTTTTGAATAGCTTCAAGGTGTTCCTGCGGTCCAAGCAGGTCAACTTCACGGATGCCGAATTCGCCGCCAACCAGGATTGGATGCGCGACCGCATCCGCCACGAGTTCCTCTGGCGGGCGTACGACAAGAAGGTTGCCAACCAGGCAGCCAACCAAACCGACGCGGAAGTGCTGGCGGCGATCGACAACATCCCGAAGGCGGAAGCCCTGCTCCGGGAATCGAATCGCGCCTACGCCATGCGCGCAGCGAAGTAGCACGAAGAGAAGCGATATCGCGCGGGCGGCTCCCTCGCGCAAACTGATACAATCTTTCACTGCATGGGTAGACGCGTCTCGCTGTTCGTGACCTGCATGGTCGACCAGCTCTTCCCCCAGGTTGGAATGGCCATGGCGGATGTGCTGGAGCGAGTCGGCTGCCAGGTGGATTTTCCGGAGAACCAGACCTGCTGTGGGCAGCCGGCATTTAATAGCGGATATCGCGGCGAAGCACGGACGGTGGCGCGGCACTTCCTGGACACCTTCGAAGCGAGCGAGGCCATCGTGGTTCCGTCGGGCTCCTGCACGGCCATGATTACCCACCATTTCGCGGAGTTGTTCCACAAGGACACGGAAACGCTCGCGCGCGTGTATGCTCTGGAAAAGCGCGTCTGGGAGTTCTCCACGTTTCTCACCCAGGTGGCAGGCGTGGAAGATGTCGGTGCGCGGCTCGATCGCGTGGTGACCTTCCACGATGGCTGCCACGGCCTGCGCGAATTGGGCGTCAAGGAAGCACCGCGGCGGCTGCTCGCCCACGTGCGTGGTTTGGAACTGCGCGAAATGCTGCCGGCGGAAGAATGCTGCGGGTTCGGCGGCACGTTTGCGGTGAAGTTCTCGGAGCTTTCCGGCGCCATGGCGCGCACCAAGATCGAAGCCATCCAGCGTACCGGCGCGGACACGGTAGTCTCGGCGGATCCGAGTTGCCTGATGCAGATTCAAGGTGCGCTCACGCGCGCCGGATCGGATATCGGCACGCTGCACCTGGCCGAGGTCCTCGCCAGCCGCTGATTCCTATGTCCACCGAGTTCGGTCAAAAGTCGCACGACACGCTGGTGGATGCCAAGCTCCAACTGGCCATCTATACGGCCACCGGACGCCTGAAGGAACATCGCATCGCGGCCGTTTCCGATGCCGCGCTGCCCGATTATCAGGAACTGCGCACCCAGGCCAACGCCATCAAGAAGCACACCATCGACAATCTGGACCATTACCTGGAGGAATTCGAGCGTAACGTCGAAGCTCGGGGCGGGAAAGTGGTGTACTGCAAGGATGGCACCGAAGTTTCCGATTTCATCCTGAACTTGGCCAAGGAACGCGCCGCGCACCTGATTGTGAAATCGAAGTCCATGACCACCGAGGAAGTGGACCTCAACGAGCGCCTGGAACACCACGGTCTGGAATCGGTGGAGACCGATCTGGGCGAGTACATTTTGCAACTGGCGCACCAGCGTCCATATCACATCGTGGCGCCGGCGCTGCACATGACCCGCTACGACGTGGCCGCCCTGTTCGAGCGCGAATTGCACGTGCCGCTGGAAACCGTACCCGAGAAGCAGACGGCGCTGGCGCGCTCGGTGCTGCGGCAGAAGTTCCTGGCGGCCGATATCGGCATCAGCGGCGCCAATTTTCTGGTGGCCGATTCCGGCGCGGTAGTGATCATTGAGAACGAGGGCAACGCGCGCCTCACCACTTCGGCGCCGAAAATTCACATCGCCGTCGCGGGCATAGAAAAAGTGATTCCGCGCGCGCAAGACCTGGCGACCTTCCTGAAATTGCTGGCGCGCAGCGCCACCGGACAACTGCTCTCGGTCTACACGTCTTTCCTTGCCGGCCCGCGGCGCGCCGGAGAAATCGACGGGCCGGACGAATTCTACGTGGTGCTGCTGGATAACGGGCGCACGCGCCTGCTGCCGGACAAAGCCAAACGGCAATCGCTCTTCTGCATTCGCTGCGGCGCCTGTTTGAATACCTGTCCGGTATACCGCAAGATTGGCGGCCATAGCTTCCCGTGGGTCTATTCGGGGCCGATCGGAGCCATCCTGACGCCGCAATTCATGGGCGTGCAGCACGAGCCGGCGCTGCCGTTCGCCTCCAGCCTGTGCGGCGCGTGCGGCGAAGTCTGCCCGGTGAAGATCGACATTCCCAAGATCCTGCTCGAGCTGCGGTCGGACATTAAGAAGTCCGACGCGCGGGAGGGCCGCAATCGCCTCGAAAAACTCGGATTTCGCGCCTTCGCGTGGCTCATGACGCATCCGCGGATGTTCGAAATGGCCGGCCGGATCGGCCGCTCCATGGGATGGCCCACAACCACGAAAGGTCCTCTGGGCGCGTGGTTGAGCGAGCGCGATCTGCCGCCGCTTCCGGCCCACAGTTTCCGCGAAATGTGGAGGCGCCGCTAATGTCGCGGGACTATATTCTGCACAAGATCCGCACCGCGCTCGGCCGTGGCGCTGGCCAGGCAGTGGCCGATCCGCCGGCAGCGCGCATTCTCGTCCCGGAGGTGTCGACGGAGGTGCGCGTGGCGTCGATGCTCGAGCGCGTGCGCGCGCTGGCGGGCGAAGCGGTGGAATCGGACGATCCACGCGCCTTCGTGGCGAACGCCATCGCGGGAAAGACGGCCATTGCATCGAACGCGCCGTTTCTCGCGGAGCGCGGCATTACGAGTCTGCCGGGAGTGCGGTCCGGAATTACCGATCGCGAAGAATTGCGCGAGCTCTGCGCCACGGCGGACGTCGGAATCACCAGCGTGGACTACGCCCTGGCCGACACCGGGACGCTGGTGCTGCTCTCGAGCCCGCGGGAAGCCCGCATGATTTCGCTGCTGCCGCCGGCGCACATCGCGGTAGTGCCGCGGGCGCGCATTTTGACGGGCCTCGACGAGCTCTTCTCGCTGCTGCCGAATCCCGCGGACTCGACCAGTTCGATGGTCTTGATCACTGGCCCCAGCCGCACGGCGGATATCGAGCAGATTCTGGTCCGCGGGGTGCACGGCCCAGGGCTGCTGAGCGTGGTAGTGACCGGCTGAAGGTCGGGATTTCTTGGACCAAGGCGGCTTGTAAGGAGCAGTTTCCGTGACCGGCGTTTCACGGGAGGAGTCTAGTAGCGTCTTTCCCACCACCAGTTCGTAGAGCAGCGCTTCCGTCAGTGGGAGGGACTGATGATTCCCCTCAGGATGCCGTTCTGATCCACCGACGCTGTTCACGGGTAATCCCAGTCGTTAAGCCGGTTCTCCCGCTCATCGATCCCGGCTTCATTAATCTAATTTAACCGGCTTCGACAAGCCGGTGATCACCTGTCCGGTGGTGGTGTCAAGTCAATGATGTGGTACGGCGTAGTGCGGATGAAGTAATCCCGCACGCGATCGATGGCGGCTTCGATACCTGCTTCGGTGCGAACCACGTAGTCCACGCCGGGAGCCAGCGACGGCTGCTTGAACGGCGGTACACTCTTCCCCAACGGCTGCGCGTGAAGCACCGGCAATACCGTACCGCCAGTTCGATCATGCCTTCCAAAGCTTGGCGATGCAGATGTAAGCTCCGCATAGCTCATGGTATCTCGATTCGGTGTTGGACAGATCGGCAACTCAGTCCGCCGAAATATCGGAGTCGAAGCTCGCGAACATGCGCACGCGGAGCAGGCGCCGCAGGGGTAGCTACCCCTCGTGACTTAGCTCCGCGACGGAAAGACGCCCTGCAAAGAAATGATGAAATTGAGCGTCAAGTACGGGGGCATGTTGTCGTGAGGCAGACCGCCTCCCGCTGTGCTCAGCGCGACTGGGCTCATGGTAGTATTATTTGGCAGGGGGGCGTACAGAGTGCCCGTCCCTTTCAAGGCCCCTCCCCACGTGTGGCTGGTTGGACTGCCGTTGCCGCCCGGCTCCGCGCCCATCGCGAAATGGTTGTGAGCCGGAATCTGGGTTTGGAGCAGGGTGACCGTCTGCTCGCCGCCATCCTCGCCAAGAGTTCTTAAAGAAAGCCCCGGCCCCTGTCCCTGCTGCAAGGGGGCCCTACCTTGCAGATTGGGCAGCCCGAAGTTGCTCTTGCCATCCCCTCCGTAGGTGGTGCCCAGAAGCGAAAACAGAGCGGTATTTTGAGAGATCGGCATTAGCTGGCCGTTGCAGAACGCCCACCCAATGGGAGGAAAGTTAAAACCTACGATGCGAATTTCAGCGACAAAAGGATCAGCCATAGTTTTCTTCCTCGTTTCTCAGTTCTGGGATGGAAAAATTCCCGATAATGCGATACAGAAGCTCACCACCAGATAGGGGGACAAATTCGGGTGCGGCTGACTGCCGCCGGAGTTCGTAATGGCAGCCGGCGCCATCGCCGTATTCGCGTTACTGGCGTACGATTTGGTGCTGTTCGCGCACCATAGGTTGCTGGTGGGGGGGCCCAGAGACGGCTGTGCAGTGGTTGCATTAGGCACGTGGGTGTGTATAGGCATCTGGGTGGACAGCAGGTTGACGCTCGCTTCTCCGGCCATCTGCCCGAGCACAAAGCCGCCGCCCATATGAATCGGCACCCGGCCCTGCAGGTTCGGCAACCCGAAATTGATCCGGCCATCGCCTCCGTACGTCGTGCCCAGAAGCGAAAAGAGAGCCTGGTTTTGGTTGATGGACATTAATTGCCCGTTGCACAGAGCCCATCCCTTCGGCGGGAAATTGAAGCTCATGAGTTTGATCTCTCCAAGAAATGGTGTGGACATGTTATCTCCAGGCTAAGTCTGAGAGGGGAATACCCCAAACAGCGAAATGATGAAATTGACGGCCAGGAAAGGCAGCATATTGTCGTGGGGTTGCGAACCGCCGGCATTCCCAATGGCGACACTTGCCATCTGCAGGTTCGGCGTGCCAGTCGCAAATTGATTGAGAGCGGACCCCGCCCAGATACCGTTTGCCGGGCTGGTTTGACCGGCCGCGGTATTGGCTGTGGGTACGTGGTTGTGGACCGGCAACTGGGGAAGCGTCAGTGTTACGGTCTCCTGGCCGCCGAGCTGCCCCATGACGAACGTCCCGCCTTGATGGACAGGAACGCGCGATGCCAAATTCGGGAGAGCGAACGTGCTCTGGCCGTCTCCCCCATAGGTGGTTCCAATCAGGTTAAACAGGGTTTCGAAGTCCGAAATGGGAAGCAACTGGCCTTGGCAAAGCGCCCAGCCTACCGGCGCGAAGTTACCACCGAACATCCGGATTTCCCCTACGTATGGCGTAGACATCGAGTCACACACTCCTAACGGCGGACTTTCGGTCCGCGATTGACAACAAACACTTACGACGAAAAGCAGCCGAAGCGCTCAGGAGTATATCATCGCCAAATAGTAATAGCAAGCCCAAACGCCCGACGATACAAGTGTTGCTTCCGTGGGTTACAAAAGTCTTACTATCCGGCGGTTCCCGGAGAAATGCGGCCGTACTTTCCGCGGCTCTCGACCGGCGGACCCGACAGGGCGAATCCCTTTGAAATATTACGGTTAATTAAGTGCGCCCACCGTGGGGCGGGCTTCAGCCCGCCCTGGTTTGGCATCGTTTGCGGGAAGAGCGGGCTGAAGCCCGGGGTCCCCTTTGGGGACGACTGAAGAATGCCCCACGCGCAGCGGCCAGGGATTTCCAGGTCTGTAAGTACGAAGTTAGAGCTTGGCGACTAAGCTATCGGAGTTGTCTTACAAGTGTTGCTGCCGCCCGGCCGCCGGCTAGGGCAAACGTTGGAGCAGCAGTAGAAACCCGTCCCGGGAAGCGACCTGGAAGCCGAGCCGCTCGAAGAGACGGCAGGACGGATTGAAATCTTCCACGTAGATCGTGACACTCTTCCCTGTGAGGCCGGCCTCCTCCAGGATTTCCCCGAGAACATGCGTGCCGATGCCGGCGTTGCGCCGGTCCGGCGCGACGGTAATGTCGAGAACGTGGAGATTGTCCGGCTGCCGCGACCAATAGATCCGGCCCGCCGGTACTTTCCCGGCGGAAATAATCTCATGCAGCCCTTGCGGGTAAGATTCCCGATAGCTGGCCGTTTGAGCGTCGAATTGCATGCCGACAAACGCCAGTTTCTGCTCGGCGGTCCACGGGACTTGGGCTAGTTCCGCGTCCCTGGTGTTGGCATACAGCGCGAAAAGAAACGGCCGGTCGGAATCGTCAACCGGCCGGCGGCTAATCCCGTCCGGGTTCATCGGCCCCCGTCCACGAGCCGGTTGAAAACAGCTTCGTATTCCATCCCGCCGCCGTTGGGTCCCATGGGAACGAGGAAAATACCGAGTTCGCCGAGTTTCGGGTGAATCAGGCGATACATTCCCTGGGGAAAGAACGGAGACATCGGTCCGCGAAAAAGCAGCGAGAAATTCTCCACTCTCGGTGAGAAGTTCCCTTCCTTGACTTCCACCAGCTCGATCGGCACGAGGCCGCCCGCCGCGTCCACCTCGAAACTGGTGTGCAGATGCTCGGTACAGATCCGGCTATTCAGGTCCAACACGTTTGTGCTCCATCTCAAGGTACATCGGGTCGGCGCCGGCCGGCACAAACCCGAGACGTTCGTAAAGCCGAATGGCTCTATTTCCGCGGTGAACGTTCAGACGCAGGGGGATTTCCGCGGCCGCCGCCTCGCGAATGAGTTGCGAGATCCACTGCGCGCCCCAACCCCGGTTCCGATGCTCCGGCAGGAACGCGATGTCCACGAGGCGGATTTCCGAGGGGCCCCGCCACACCACCGCCGAACCCACCGGAACCGCCCCGGAGAGCAAAATCGAGTGCGAGGCGCCGGAGTAAGATGCCGCATACGACTGCCGGCGGACGCGAAACTGCATGCGCAGGAAACTCTCCTGCTGCGCGGGAGGCCATCCCCACGCGGCCATCTCCTCCGCGCGGGTGCTGGCGTAGAGCCGGAATAGGAACTCATCGTCGTCCGGCGATGCCGGCCGATGAGACAGTGCGGCGGGGCTAGCCATATGCGATCTTCAGCAGGTTAGCAGTTTCCGCTTCCGGCAGGCAAACGGTACTGTACAATCAGGCTACATGGAGATAGTCCCGGTGCAGTTCCACGTGCTGGACGAAGTGGTGTCCACCGAAGTCGAACCGATGCCGGAGCGGATCCGCCTGGACGAGATCCTACCTCTGCTTCGGGTGCTCGACGACCAGTTCTTAGGCGTCGCCATTCGTAAGAACGGCCAGCCCGTGACGTGCGCCAAAGGATGCTCGGCCTGTTGTAAAATCCAGCCGGTCCCGGTGACGCCGGTGGAAGCTTATGGCCTGCTCCTTCTAGTGGAAGCGATGCCGGAGCCCCGCCGCGAAGAAATTCTTTCCCGGTTCCGGGATTGCGTCGAGCGCCTGGATGCGGCCGGCGTGGCGGAGACTTACCTGGAAGGCCGCCCGGCGGCATCCCCGGAGCAGGCACAGGCCAACGTCAGACGCTATCTGGATTTGCAGCTCGTTTGCCCTTTCCTGGAGGATGATGCCTGTAGCATCTATGAGATACGGCCATTTACCTGCCGCGAGTACTTCGTAACGTCGCCCAAGGAATTTTGCACCGACCCGCTTTCCCTTCCCGTAAGGCGCGTACCCCAGATTGTATCGGGCGGTAGCACCATTCTGAGTACAGGGGCGGCGCTGGCTGGGATATCGGGCTATACCGTTCCACTTACCTTGGCTTTGGTGTTTGCCGAGCGCCATCGCGAGACTCTGGCTAGGACATATCTAAGTCCTGAGGTGCTTACCCGGTCCCTTCAGACTCTTCTGGCTTCCAGCCGCCCGCCACAAAGTACCGAATTCAGTAATGGGTCCTAGGTTCGATTTGCCACGCAAGAAAGTCCATGATATAGTTATCCCCGACAATCGGGGAACTGTTTGTGTCCGGAGGGCAGGTTACCGATCATAGGCCGGCGATGTGCGACGGTGAGAGTATTCCTGCGTGCGGATGCACCGAACGTGGAATTGCGGCATCCCCCATCAGCCTGTCCCCCGAATTCATTCCGGGCCCGACCGATCGAGACCAAAGTTATATGAGATCTGAACAGTCACAGAAACTCCGGAGCATTCGCCGGAAAAACGGCTACCGCCGTAACTTGGCGCTCCTCCTGGCGGTGTTGATTTTCGGGGCCTGGGAGCTGACCCGCAGCCCCCAGCAGGTCCACGCCCAAGCTGCTGCCCCACGCCTTTCTTTGTCCGCGGCGCGCCAATTCGATGTCTCGTACAAGGGGCCGGCCCATGCCCTCCAGGCGATGTCGACTGGCGCTTCGGCGCTTTCCATGGCAGCGGCCGATCTGGACGGCGACGCAGTCACCGATCTGGCCGTCGGTTTGGCCACGCCGGGAGGCGGACTGATCGCGATTCATCACGGCAATCACGATGCCTTCGCGCCGCAGAGCGAGGCGAGTTTTTGGGCCATGACGCGCGGGCAGTACCCGTCTCCATATCTCCCGCAGGCGGACCTGGTGGAAATCCACGTCCGTCCGGATTTTCTGGCGGCAGGCGACCTCATCGGCCCCTACGGAGCGGCCCTCGCGGCCGCGGCGAGTGGCGGCAACAGCATTCAAATCTTGTCGCGCGGCGCTTCGGGCAAGCTCGCAGTGCAGCAGACGCTCACGGTACCCGGATCCATCACCGCAATGAGCGCCCACCAGCTTTCCGGCAACAAGTACTGGCAGTTGGCCGTGGGCGTGCACACGGCGAGCGGTTCGCAGTTGCTCATCTACACCGGCGGCCACGAAGGGGTGTCCCAGACTGGCAACTTCCCTCTCTCCGGCGACGCCACTTCGTTCGTCTCGCGAGATCTGGATAGCGACGGGATTCCCGATCTTCTGGTGGTCGCGGGCGGGCAGATTGCCATCCTGCATAGCCTCAGCCAGACCCTGGAACCCGTCAGCGTGCCGTACTCCGTGGCCTCGGCCGCGCTGGGGCGCTTCTTGCGCGATCGCGATCCCTTGGCGCAGATCGCTCTATTGGCCACCGACGGCAGTCTGCACATCCTGGCTGAAAGCGGCTTCGATTCCACGCCGTTCACGCTCGCCGAAATGCAGGCGAAGCGCCAGGCGCAATTCGCGCAGATGGCGCAAATCATGCAGCACACCTATGTCGCCCCGCCGCCCGCTCCGCCGCGCGTGGTGACGTGGAAGGAAGTGGAGAGTTACTCCGGCGTGGGCGCGCCGGATTCGTCCGGGAAAACGCCGCTGATGTTCCGCACGCGCGTTTCGAGCAACAGCGCCGACGATCTGCTGCTGATCGGCACGGCGGGGGTTTCGGTGCTGGCGCATCCCACTTCCCAGCCCGGGCAGGGGCAAGTGATAAACCGCACCGACCTGGCGGCGGACGCCGTCGCGGCGCTGCCGGTGCGCGTCCAAGTGGATGCGCGTCAAGGCGTGGTCTATATGGCGCGCGGGCGGACGGAGCCTTCTATCGTCGGGTTGGCCGGCGATCCCACGTATACCGTAAACCGGACCGACGACCCAGCGGTTTCCAACAGCGACGTCGGCAGCTATTGTATGGGCGGTTCCAACGATTGCAGCTTACGGGAGGCAGTGGTAAAGATCAACAACGCGAGGTCGGGCGCATATACCATCATGATCCCGGCGTCGTACACGATTACGCTGACGCAGCCGAGGGTCGACGGGACGGAAGACGGCACTACCGGGACCCTGGACGTAGGCGTTGGGGATACCGCCCAAACCGTAAACATCACGGGCGGATCGCAAACCACCACCATCATTCAAGGCGGATCGAGCCTGTCAACCAGCGTCGACAAGGTGTTCTCATTCAATCAGGACATTAACGCGTACTCCGACACCACGGTGAGCCTCTCGAATCTGACAATCCAGAACGGGAAAAATAAGGGTACTAATGCAGACGCAGAAGGCGGCTACGACCAATTTGGCGGAGGGTTCGATTGCGACACCGGTGCCGCCGGCACGGCCTACTTGACCCTGACGGACGTCACCGTCACTAACAACAGTCTGACGGAGGGATACGGCGCCGGCTTCAGCGCGTTCAACACCAACGGGGGAGCGGGCGAAAACTGCGGCGGCACCAGCGGAACGGGCACGGTCTGCATAACCGGGAGCACGATCTCGAACAATGTAAACCAGCCCTATTCCGATGGCTCTGAGGGAGCCGGCGGCGGCATTGAGGTGACGGTCCCGGTGCATCTCGTGATGAGTTCCTCATTCGTGACGGGCAACAAGGCCAACCCCGGAAGCGGCACTCTAAACCCTTTCGGCGGCGGCATTCTGATTTACGGCAACAATGCTACGACGCCCAACACCACGGTCAGCTTGCATGGCGTCTCAATTACCGGCAACACCGCATCCGGGGAAGGTGGCGGAATAATGGGCTTACAGAACCCGGGCCTGATCATTGACACGGAATCGACCGTCAGCAACAACAGCGCCGGCGGGGACGGTGGCGGGATCTATTACGCCGCCAACGACGCCGTGTCCTTTATGTTGATGAACGTCACGATCACCGGAAATACTTCCACCGACGATTCTGGGGTAGACGATGGCCACGGCGGCGGCATTTACGTCAGCAGCATCGTTAGCGGCAATGTCTTGACGATGCAGTACAGCCGCCTGGCCGGCAACAGCGCTCAAGGAGGTGTGGGGGACAATCTGGCCCTCAATACCGCGACGGTCAGCGTCCCCGACAACTGGTGGGGAGCCGCTTCTAGCGTGGTAGGCAACCAGGATCCCGAAACCGGGACAGGCCCGACCATCGACGCCCCCAGCGGCAGCACCGCCAACTACACGCCCTATATCGTTCTCAGCCTTTCCCCCAGCCCTTCCACGATCAAGATCAACGACACTTCCACTCTGACCGCGAGTGTGTTGGGCCTCAGCAACGACACGTCATTGTCGGGGACCGATCTGGCGGCGTTTGTCACCGCGCCGGTCACGTTCGCGAGCGGCACGGGAGGGAGCATCAGCACAACGCAGCCGGTGGATTTCTCGGACGGCGGCTCGCCTCCCGCCTATCAGTCTGCCACGTCGACTTTCCAGGCCGGGAGTTCGGGAGCGAGCGTCACGGCATCGGCAACATTGGACAACGTCAAGCTGAATACCACCATCGTGGTGCTGCAGCCCCCGTCAATGACGATGAGCTTCAACCCCACCACGGTGAAACCCAACGTCGCATCCACCCTCACCTTCACTATCACCAACGGCAATACGGTCACCATCGACGCGAGTTTTACCGATACTCTCCCCACCAATATGCAGGTGGCATCCACCCCCAGTGTCAGCAGCACCTGCCAGGGAGGAACAGGGGCAGTGACGGCTGCCGCGAACTCAGGCAGCATCAGCTACACCACCAGCGCCCTGGCCGTAGGCACCTGCAGCATCACGGTCAACGTGATCGCCACCGTCGATAATACCTATAACGATAGCGTCACCATCGACTCCAGCGACGCCGGGAACGCCACTTCGCCCTCCACCGCGACCCTGACGGTGATCAATCCGCCGACGCTCACCAAGTCGTTCAACCCGACCAGCATTCAGGTGAACGCGAGCACCACGATGACGATCACGCTGTCCAGCTCGAACACCAATCTGACCCTGACCGGCGTGGGGTTCACCGACACTCTGCCTAGCGGTTTATCGGTGGCGTCGTCAGGAAGTTTGAATAGCACTTGCTCGGGAACGGCCAGCGCAACCACTAACGTTAGCCTGAGCGGCGCCAGCCTGTCGCCGGGCGCGAGTTGCACCGTCTCGGTTAGCATAAAGGGCACGGCCACGGGATCGATCGTCAACACCGTGACGCCGACTTCCACCAACGGCGGAACCGCGACCGCCGGCAGCGCGACCCTCACCGTGGTGGGGCCGCCGACCATCACCAAGTCCTTCGGCGCGTCGACCATCCCGCTCAATACCAACACCACCCTCAGCTTCACGATATCCAACCCGAATACCGCGACAACCACGTCTCTGAGCGGTGTCGCCTTCACGGACAATCTGCCTTCGGGATTGACTGTTGCGTCGCCCAACGGGCAGACGGGCTCATGCGGCAGCGGGACCATCACTGCCACCGGGGGTGGAACCCAGGTCAGCCTCTCGGGAGGCACCTTGGCCGGCAGCGGGACCGGCGCGACGTGCACGTTCGCGGTGAATGTCACCGGCATCACTGCGGGCAGCTATACCAACACCACCGGAGCGGTAACATCGAACGAAGGCGGCACGGGCTTGACGGCATCGGCCAGCATTAGCGTGGAAGCGCCGCCCGTGATCGCGAAATCGTTCAGCCCGACCGCCATCGCGGTGAGCGGAACCACCAGCCTGACGTTTACCATCACCAACCCGACCGGCAATCCCGCTTCCCTAACGGGAGTCGGCTTCACCGACACGCTGCCGGCCGGGCTGACGGTGACCAGCTCCGGCCCCACCTCGACCTGCGGCGGGTCTTTGAGCACCACCGCACCGACCTCCATCGTACTATCCGGCGCGACGGTCACGACGAGCACTCCGTGTACGTTCAGCGTAACGGTGACCGGCGCCGCATCGGGTGCCTACACCAACATCACCGGGAACGTGAGTTCCAGCAACGGCGGCCCAGGCGGTACCGCTACGGCCAATCTGACGGTAGCTCTCCCGCCGATGCTCACCAAGTCGTTCAACCCGACCAGCATTCCGCTGAACGCGACCACCACGATGACGATCACGGTCACCAATCCGAACAGCAGTCTAACGCTGACCGGCGTGGGGTTCAGCGACAACCTGCCAAGCGGCATGGCGGTGGCGTCGCCGTTGAATTTGAGTACCGGTTGCACGGGGACACCGACCACCACAAGCAGTAACGTTAGCCTGAGCGGCGCCAGCCTGTCGCAGGGCGCGAGTTGCTCCGTCATAGTCACCGTGCAGGGCACTGCCGCGGGATCGTTCCTCAACATGGTCGCGCCGACTTCCTCCAACGGAGGCACCGGGATCGCCGGAACTGCGACTCTCACCGTGATCGCGCCGCCGACCATCAGCAAGGCGTTCGAATTGGTGAACCAGATCGCGGCGTCGTCAACTGGGGCGGCCGAAACGGGGTCGACGGTGACCATAACGACGACGAGTCCGCATGGCTTCCTGACCGGCCAGAGCGTGACGATTGCGGACGTTGGAGTGGCCGGATACAACGGGACATTCACGATCGCGACCGTGCCGTCGCCGACGACGTTCACGTATACCGACACGAACACTTTACTGGCGGCGTCGGGCGGTGGAACGGCGGCGGTGCCGATCACGACGATGCCGCTGAACGGCACGGCGACCTTGGCGTTTACATTGACCAATCCGAATTCAGGCACGCCGTTAACCGGAGTGGGCTTCACCGACATGCTGCCTACCGGGCTGACGGTGACCAGTGCCGGCCCCACTATGACGTGCGGCGGTAGTTTGACCGTCACCTCACCGGTCACCATCGCGCTGTCCGGCGCGACCGTCGAGACTGGCACTCCGTGCACGTTTAGCGTGCCGGTGACCGGCGCCGCGGCGGGCAGCTACACCAACACCACAGGAGCCGTAACGTCGAACGAAGGCGGCACGGGCTTGACGGCATCGGCCAGCCTCAATGTGGAAGCGCCGCCCTCAATTTCGAAAACGTTCACCCCGACCAGCATCGCCGTGAACGGAACCACCAGCCTGACCTTTACCATCACCAACCCGACCGGCAACCCGGTCTCCCTGACCGGAGTGGGCTTCACCGATACGCTGCCGACAGGGCTGACGGTGACCAGCGCCAGTTCCTCGCAGTGCAGCGGCACTTTGACGGTGACCGGGGCAACGGGCGTCATCTCGCTGTCCGGCGCGACTGTTGCGGTCGGCACTCCGTGTCAGTTCAGCGTCACGGTGACCGGCGCCACTGCGGGCAGCTACACCAACACCACAGGAGCCGTAACATCGAACGAAGGCGGCACGGGCAACACCGGGTCCGCGAGCTTGACGGTGTTATTCCCGCCTTCGATCGTCAAGAGCTTCAACCCGACCTCGGTTCCGCTCGGCGGGACCAGCACTTTGACGCTCACTATCACGAATCCCAATGCCAGCCTCCCGTTGACTGGCGTGGCATTCACCGATACGTTCCCCAGCGGAATGGTGCTGGCTTCCAATCCCAATGCCAGTAACAACGGATGCGGAGGCTCTGTAACAGCTAACGGCGGCGCCGGCTCCGTGGCCCTGACCAACAGTGCGATCTCGGCCGGCGGATCGTGCAGCATTTCGGTAAGCGTGCAGGGCAATACCGCAGGCACATTGAATAACAGCGTGCAGGTGACTTCCACCAACGCCGGCACGGGCAATACCGGGACCGCCAGTCTGACGGTGGAAGCACCGCCAACGATCGCGAAATCGTTCGCCGCCGCCACGATCGCCCTGAACGCATCGACCAACCTGACGTTCACCATCACGAATCCTCCCGCCAATCCAGCCTCACTGACCGGGATCGCCTTCACCGACACGCTACCCACCGGGCTGACGGTGACCAGCGCCTCCAGTTCGCAGTGCGGCGGCGGCGCTTTGAACGTGACCGCACCGGCGACCATCGCGCTGTCCGGCGCGACCGTCGCGGTGGGCACTCCGTGTCAGTTCAGCGTCTCGGTGACCGGCGCCGCGGCGGGCAGCTACACCAACGTCACCGGGAACGTGACTTCCAGCAACGGCGGCACGGGCTTGACCGCTACGGCCAGCCTCAACGTGGAAGGGCCGCCCTCGATTTCGAAAGCGTTCGGCGCGCCTAGCATTGCCCTGAACGCAACCACCAGTCTGACCTTTACTATCACCAACCCGACCGGTAATCCGGTTTCTTTGACCGGAGTCGGTTTCACCGATATGCTGCCGACCGGGCTGACGGTGACCAGTTCCGGTCCCACTACGACGTGCGGCGGCAGTTTGACCGTGAGCGCACCCGTCACCATCGCATTGGCCAACGCGAGCATTGCGGTCGGCACTCCGTGTCAGTTCAGCGTCACGGTGACCGGCGCCACATCGGGCAGCTATACCAACACCACGCTAGCCGTGACTTCCACCAACGGCGGCACTGGCAATACGGCGACGGCCACCCTGACGGTAGCTTCCCCGCCGTCGATTTCCAAGAGCTTCAACCCGACCTCAGTACCGCTCGGCGGGACCAGCACTTTGACGCTCACTGTCACCAACCCCAATGCCAGTATCGCATTGACTGGAGTGGCCTTCACCGATACCTTCCCCACCGGGATGGTCCTGGCTTCCAATCCCGCGGCGACCAACACTTGCACCGGAAGTACCTTGACGGCGGTCGGCGGAGCGAGTTCCGTAAGCCTGTCCGGCGAATCGCTCGCCGGCGGCGGCACGTGCTCCGTTTCGGTAGTCGTGCAGGGCAATGCCGCGGGCACGTTGAATAACAGCGTGCAGGTGACTTCCACGAACGCCGGCACGGGCAATACCGGGACCGCCAGTCTGACGGTGGAAGCACCGCCAACGATCGCGAAAGCGTTCGGCGCCGCCACAATCGCTCTGAGCACATCGACCAATCTGACGTTTACCATCAGCAACCCCGCTGGCAATCCCGCTTCCCTAACAGGAGTGGGCTTCACCGACATACTGCCGACCGGGCTGACGGTGACCAGCGCCTCCAGTTCGCAGTGCGGCGGCACCTTGACGGTGACCGGGGCAACGGGTGTCATCGCGCTGTCCGGCGCAACCGTCGGAAACACTGCGTGTAGCTTTAGCGTCTCGGTGACCGGCGCCGCGGCGGGCAGCTACACCAACACCACCGGGGCCGTGTCTTCCGCCAACGGTGGCACGGGCTTGGCGGCATCGGCCAGCCTCAACGTGGAAGCGCCGCCCTTGATCGCGAAAGCGTTCGGTGCGAGCGGCATCGCCCTGAACGCGACCACCAGCCTGACCTTTACCATTACCAACCCGACCGGTAATCCGGTTTCCCTGACCGGAGTGGGCTTCACCGACCCGCTGCCGACCGGGCTGACGGTGGCCAGCGGCACCGCTACGCCGTGCGGCGGCACTTTGACGGTGACGGCGCCGACCTCCATCGCGCTGTCCGGCGCGACCGTTGCGGCCGGCACTCCGTGTACCTTCAGCGTCACGGTGACCGGCGCCGTATCGGGCATCTACACCAACATCACCGGGAGCGTGAGTTCCACCAACGGCGGCACGGGCAATACGGCGACGGCGGGCTTGACGGTAGCCAGTCCGCCCCAGATCACCAAGAGTTTTGGCGTAAGCAGCATTCCCTATAACGGGACCACTTCGCTGACGTTCACCATCGGCAACCCGAACGCCAGCTTCCCGCTGACCGGCGTTGCATTCACCGATTCTCTGCCGGCCGGGTTAGTCGTTTCGACGCCGAGCAACCTTAACAATACCTGCGGTGGAACCGCCACGGCAGTAGCCGGCTCCGGTTCGGTGAGCTTGTCGGGGGTCACTCTGAACTCCGGCAGTTGCATAGTGTCGCTCAACGTAACCGGAGCGTCCACTGGCGTGATGAACAACTTCGTACAAGCGACTTCCACGAATGCCGGTGCCGGAAATACGGCCAACGCCACGCTGACCGTAACGTTCATCAATGTGAGCTCTCAGGTGAGAGTGACGCAGACCGGCTTCGTACTCAATCGTCTGACGGGGATCTGGTCTGCCACCATGACGGTAACCAATACCGGCGGATCGGCGATCGCTGCGCCGATCGAGGTGGTGATGGGTGGCCTGTCCTCAAACGCCACCATGTACAACTACAGCGGCTACTACAACGGCTCCCCGTACGCCGGCAATCCTTATATCACGGTGTTGGCTACGGGATCGCTGGCGCCCGGAGCTTCGCTCAACGTGACGATTGAGTTCACGAATCCGTCAAACGGATCTATTGAATTCACGCCGGTCACGTTTTCGGGAAAGCTGTTCTAGCAATCCGTGGCAAAAGCGCTGCCTCGCGGCCGCGGCTCGGGCACACTCTGAAACTACCGAGCCGCGCACGTTAGTAAGCGGTATTTCGGAATTGATGAGCACCCGCATCATGGCGAGCACCACCGCCAGGCCAACAGCATCGCCCGCGGCAAACAGTGCGGCCGGCCGCGCAGTCCTGGCTGTGACACCGTACGCCACCGCGCCCGAGCGCGAGGCCGCGCTGACAACGCTCGCTTCCGCTGGCTGCCAGCGCGAACAAACGGACACCGTGGGCGGCTCGCTCGGAGCGATCAAGTGGAATGGCTGGTGGGTTTCTCGTTGTGAATTCCGCCAATAATTCTGAGATAAATCGGGCCAGCCGCACTACTTCTCAGTTCTGCGCAAATACCCACTCGTCTGCCCCGTAGCTGCTATCGCCGCGGGAATTTTGGTTTACCGCTTCGTGCCCGTTCCGCAGTCCCAACTACTGCTCGCCATCGGCGCTTTTGTGCTCCTGGGCTCGCTTTCGCTGTACCGCCGTTCGCGGACCCTCGCCGGCGCCTGCTGCCTGCTCGGATTATTCTTCGCCGGCCAGCTTCTGGCGCTGGTCCATCGTCCCGGTCCGCCGCCCGAACTCGATGCCGAAGGGCGTGAGGTCGTCATCCTCGGCGGATGCGTCGTCGAGCCGCCGGCCATCTCCGGCGAGCGCGAGCGTTTCCTATTGGAGCTCGCCCCGCAGGCGCGCGCTCAGGTCACCCTCTATACCAAGGAGGGCGAATCCCTGCCGCCGCTGCGCTACGGCCAGAATATCGAGGTGGACGCGCGCGTCCGCAAGCCGCGCAATTACGGCAACCCCGGCGACTTCGATTTCGAGCATTTCCTGGCCCGCCAGAATATTTATTGGACAGCGAGCGGCGCCGCCGGCACGGTCCGCATCCTCGCCGGCCACTGCGGTTCGCCGGTGGTGAAGGCCGCCATGGATCTGCGCGCCGCAGTCCTTCGCCGCACCGAACAGCTCTACCGCGGCGACGACTATCTCAGCGGCATGATGCAGGCCATGCTCATGGGCCAGAATTTCCAACTGCAGCGGATCTGGACCGAAGAATACCGCAACACCGGGACCTTCCACGTGATCGTCATCTCGGGCACCCACGTGGCCATCCTCGCCGCTTTCTTCCTGTTCCTTCTGCGGCTCTGTTTCGTGCCGCCAAACCTGGCCATGCTGCTCGCTTCGGCAGCCGCGTGGCTCTACGCCATGACCAGCGGTTGGGGCGCGCCCTGCGTCCGCTGCGCCGCCGGCCTCACGCTGTACATGGTCTGCCGCTACTTCTATCGCGAACGGCGGGCCCTCAATCTGCTGGCCGCCATCGCGATCTGCTTCCTGGTCTGCGACCCCGATCAGCTCTTCGAATCCAGTTTTCAACTGAGCTTCCTGGCGGTGGCCTTCCTGGGAGCCTTCGCCGCGCCGCTGATCGCAGCCACATCCGGCCCTCTCGCGCGTGGACTTGCGGACCTTCCCGATGCCGGCCGCGACATCCATCTGCCGCCGCGCGTGGCCCAATTTCGCATCGAGCTGCGTCTGCTCATCGAGACGTTGCACGTTCCGGCTGTACTTGTCACGCTGCCGGTCCGGGTGCTGTTCTTCTTTTATGAGGTCGCCGCCGTCTCGGCCGTCATTCAACTCGGGCTGGCGCTTCCCATGGTGGTCTACTTCCACCGTCTGGGACTTTCGGGCCTCTCCGCCAACGCCTTCGCCATCCCTCTGATGGGACTCGCAGTGCCCATTGGTTTTCTCGCGGTCTTCACCGGGTGGAAGTGGGTGGCCACAGCCGGCGGCTGGCTGATGCGCCTCTCTCACGCTATCGTCGGGTGGCACGCCGCGCATGAGCCCGCCTGGCGCATTCCCACTCCGCCCATGTGGCTGGGAATCGCACTATCGGCAGCGCTGGTGGCTTTCGCAGTGGCCCGCGGCCGATGGTGGCGCGCAGCCGCGGGCATTGCCGTCGCGGCGTTGCTGGTGCTGCTGGTGTGGCATCCCTTCCCGCCCGAGCTTTATGCCGGGCAGTTGGAGATGAGCGTCATCGATGTAGGACAGGGAGACAGCATCCTGATGGTCTTCCCCGATGGCGAGCGTATGCTGATGGACGGCGGCGGCATCCCTTCGTTCGGACACCAGACGCGCTCGCAGCTCGACACCGGCGAAGACGTGGTGGCGCCCTACTTATGGAACCGCGGCATGCGCAGCATCGACATTGTGGCGCTTTCGCACGCGCATGACGACCACGTCGGCGGACTGCCGGCGATAGTGGCCGATTTCCATCCTCGCGAATTGTGGACCGGCGCCACTCCCGATAGCCCCGGGTGGCGCAAATTGCGCGACGAAGCGGTGCGCGATGGCGTGAAAATCGTGCCCCTCGATGCTCCCAGGCATTTTGAATTCGGCCGCGCCGGGATCGATGTGCTCGCGCCGCTCGCCGATTACATACCCAACGACACGCCCAAGAATAATGACTCCCTGGTGCTGCGCATCCGCTACGGCAGCCGTTCGTTCCTGCTCACCGGCGATGTGGAGAAGCCGATCGAGTACCGCATGCTCGACGAGAACGAGATCCAGTCCACGGACGTCCTCAAAGTGGCCCACCACGGCAGCCGAACCTCCAGCACGGAGAGTTTTCTGAGCGCCGCGAATCCGGCTTTCGCCATCATCTCGGTGGGCGTCGATAACAGCTACGGCCATCCCAACCGGGACGTGCTCGAAAGACTCGGCGAGCATCACGCGGAAGTCCTTCGCACCGACCGGAACGGGCTGGTCACGGTCCGCACCGACGGGCGGCATCTCAACGTGGAGACGCACTGGTAGGCGGGGGCTGGCTACTGCCCGCCAGCGCGGGAAGCGCCGATCGCGAACAGACGGAGATTGTCGGCCCGCTTGGCGTGCGCTGGCATACTCTATCGAAGGCAACGCGGCCATGCCGCCTCTTTCGCTGCTATTATGAAAACCAAAGGGTATAATTCATGCGTTACACGGTTGTCCTTGAGCGGGAAGCAGACGGCGGATACGTCGCCACCGTGCCGGTGCTACCCGGCTGCGTGTCCCAAGGCGACACTCGTGATGAGGCCATGAAGAACATCCGCGAAGCGGCGGATCTCTACATTGAAGACTGTATCGCCTCTGGTGATCCGGTACCGATTGAAGCTGGAAGAGAGTACTTCGAACTCACCACCAATATCCGCCAGTGAAGTTGCCAACGGATATTTCCGGCCAGGAACTCGTGAAGATCCTTCTACGGGTGGGATTTGTGGTTAAGCGTCAAAGCGGGAGCCACATCGTCCTTCGGTGTGGCAGCCCGTACGCCCGCGTCGTCGTGCCGGATCACAAGCAAGTTCGCCCTGGCACTCTCCGGCAGATTCTGAACGAAGCGGGAATGAGCGTGGAGCGGTTGTTGGAACTACGCTGAACCGCCGATTCCCCCGGTGCCACGCCGTCCATTGCAGCCCGCCTTCTCACCGCGCGGGAGGATGAATCAGCGGGATCGCCTCCCTTCGGCCGCGGCGGTACACCCGGAAGCCGGCCAGATCCGTGGCGATCACCGGGTGCGGCGCGTGCAATTCGCTCAGACGAATCAGGCAAAGATCCGCCAGATCCGGCTTGCGATCCGCGTAGCGTGCCGCCAACTCCGCCAACCGCGAAATATGCTCGCTCAACACCAATGCGGGGCGCACCAGGCCGTCGTCCAGCAATGCCAGAACCAGAGCGCTGCTACCGAGGTGAAACGCGGTTTCGGCCAGCACTGCTTCACAGGTCAGTAGCGGGTCGGTGACCCCTTCGGCAATCTCGACCGCCTACTTATGATGGGAATCTCTCCGGTTCCCGAACGCGACAAGAAAACCAGTGTCCGCAATCGCCTTCATTTACGGGAGAAGCCCTTGTGCATTGAGAGGTCGCTCGGTCCGGCAATCGCACCGGCCCAACGCAGGAACGGACGTTTGGCGGAGTTTCGGGCTTTCTCGAGTTCCTCGCGAACGATGCGGCCCTTGGACACACCCGTTTTCTTTGCGGTAAGCTCCAGCCACACTCCGCCAGGTCTTCCGGCAGCCTAACGGTGATTGCATTACTCATCTGCTCAAATTGTTACACCAGCACTTTTCCGTCTTGCGCCTACCGCGCGCCAAGGGAGCTACTTCCCCTTAGTCACCATTTTGGTGCCACCGAGGGTGAACAGTTTGTCGTTGAAATTCTGGTTGATTTCCACCTCTTCGGAGATCATTTCGTAAATCTTCTCACCGTTGCGTTCGCGGCGGATATTGCAGGGCCACATTACTCCGCCGCCGACATCGCGGTACAGCCCGAAAAGAGTCACCTCGGTGTCGAAATCGTGGAACTGCTCGTTGCGGCGCCGGAATGTCTGGCGCACGGGCAATTTGGTGCGCGCGTCGAAATAGACGGTCACCGTGTTGTTGGCGGCATCGGTGATATCGACAATCTCCACGGGCCGGTTCTCGAACATATCGGTCCCTTGCGAATAGAACGCCAGTTCCGGCTCGTTCAACCGCTGCCGCAGGATGTATAAAACGTTGCGCAGCGTGGTGATTTTGTAAGCGGCGTAGCGGTCGTCATCCATGGGCCGCACTCCGTGGAAATTAATCTCCCAGCCGCCGTTTTCCAGAAACAAGGAGGAACTGTCTTCCTTGATGCCGAAGTTCTGCCGCTCCCGCACTTCCACCTGCCCCGGCACGGGCGCCAGGTAGTGGGTATAAATCTTGGCCACCGAAAGCCCGGAGATGCGCTCCCGGTAGAAGGAGTAGGCACGCCCCGATTCAACACGGTCGTTCATGTGCAGGAACGCATCGCCGCCCAGCGCCTGCAGGGCTTCGTAGACCACGCGTTTGCCACGCTCCGCGGGCGACTCCGCCGCCAGCGCACAGCATGCCAACACGAGAAATGCACCCGGTTTAAGGATCGAGCTCCGTTTCATGGCCGTTTTTCCAAGTCTTGAATCTTCAGCCCGGTGTTGAGCTGTATGTTCCCGATAGTCAAATCTTGAAATTTCTTGCCCGATAAGGCGATGGCGACTTTAGAGGGGAGCTTTAGCCCGTTCACGTCACGGTAGTCCGAATACGTTTCCAGCACCGCAACCGTACCGTTGGAGGTAGCCGCATCGTAGAGCATGTTCTTGAGCAGACCGGTAGCGGAGTCGAACACCATTTTCACAATCTGGCCGGCGCCATCGCTGATTTCCACCGTTTCGTCGTCCAGCGCGTTCACCTTTCGTGCCGGTGTGCGGTCGCTCAACATCAGGGGGAAAAGTTCGCGGAAGAGATCGCCCTGCACCTGTTTCAATTGAACCCCGGTCAAGGCGGCGTACGACTGTCCGGAAGCCACCCAGCCGGTCTTTCCGTCGCAGTAGACCGAGAGCTTGCCGCGAGTAGTGGTATTGTCCTGGCGCAGATAGCTCGGGGCGATCCAGCGCTCCACCATGTTGGACTGCGCGCCGCCGGCGCTGACATCGAATTGATAATGGATCTCCTGAACATAGTCGGTCACCGCCGCCAGCTTGTCGGCGCCGCCCATGGCCTGCTGGGCGCGCGCCAAAAGCTGCTTGCCGCGCTTCTGACTGGCCGCATCGCCAAAAGCGGCCTCCGGCTTGGGGGGAGGGATCGTCAGGTCGATCAGACTTACTGCCGTGTCACCCAAAGTCTCGAGGGGTGCTTCAAATCCTGTCGGATTGCCGACTACCACGGTGGTCATTTTCGCGGGATTCAACCGTTCCCGCGCGGCGCGCAGCACGTCCGCGCGCGTTACGCCCTCGAGGGCCTTCTGATGTTGCTGCGTGTAATCCGCGGGGAAGTTGAAGTATTGGTACTCGGTGAGCCGCGGCAGGATGGAAAACTGGTTGTCGAAAGCGAACACCAGGCTGTTGAGCGCCGATTCTTTGGCCGTCTTGAGTTCCTGTTCGGATACTTGCTCGGTGCGGATCTTGTCCAGCTCCTCGAAGACCGACTGGAGCACCTTCGTAGTGAGGAATGGGTTGACCACCGTGCCGGTCACTCGAAACAGGCCTGGATGGCCGAAGCCAGGCGTCCAGGCGGCGGTCAGCGCGTCGACGTTTCCAACCAGCCGCTGATTGAGGCGGCCCTGTGCCCCACCGCCCAGGATGCCGGCCATAATTTCGAGCGCCGCGTAGTCTTTATCCAGGTAGTCGCCACCCACTTGGCCGACCGCGAAGAAGGAATGCGAGGCGTCTTTTTTCACCGCCAGGAATTTTCCGGGTGCGGCCGCGCTGCCAACCTCGGGAAAATCGGGTACGGCCGCTTGTTCGGACTTCCAATCCTCGAACAGGGCTTCAATCCGTCCCTTTATCCTGGCCGAATCGAAATCGCCTTCAAGCGACAGCATCACGTTCTTGGGGAAGAAATAGCGCTGGTAGAAGCCGACCATATCGCCGCGGTTGATCCGGTCCACGTTGGCGTATTCCACCTGTGCGCCATAAGGCGAATTCTTCCCGAAGATGGTGGTTACGAACGCGCGCCTTAGAATGGCGGCTGGGTCATCGTTGCGATGCGCAATGGTATTGCGCAAGCGGGCTTTCACCAGATCGATCCGGTCCTGCGGGAATTCCGGCGCGGTGAGGCCGTCTTCGAGCGCCTCGAGCACCGCATCGGCATTCTCCTTCAGCCCCGAGAAGGCGATCGACAAGATGTTCTCCCCGGCGCTGCCATCGAGTTCCGCTCCCAGATCCTGAAACCTGCGGACCAGGTTGTCGCCCGGCTTATTGGTGGTGCCGCCTTCCAACATCACTTGCTCGGTGAGTCCCGCCAGGCCGATTTTTTCGGGTGGATCGAATGCGCTGCCCGTTCGCACCAGCACAGTCCCGCTAATGAGGGGCAGCTCGTGGTTCTCCAACAGCAGGAGCCGCATCCCGTTGGGCAACGTGACACTTTGGATGGCGGGAGATGCGATCGGCCGCAGGGGCAGGTATTTCAGCTCGTTGTAGTGGGGAAGGCCGGACGAAGCTGCCGGCTTGCGTGGAACGGACGGCGGCTTGGACGGAGTGGTCTGTGCCAGAGCGGCAGCAGCCGCAATGGCGAGAAGCGTCGCCGCGCGAATCATTGCGGCCCTCCGGGGGTGGACATCGAACTGCCCGGTTCCGGCGCGCTGGTCAAGTAGGCCACCGTCCGTCCGACCGGAACAAGGTACTGCAAAGCGACGCGCTGGAGATCTTCAGCCGTCAACCGGCCGTACTCGGCGGCCACCGTAAAGAGCCTGCGCCAGTCGCCGTAATCCGCGTAAAAGGCGGGGAGCAAAGCAGCAAGCTGCCGGTTGCTGCCCAGGATCCGGGTAACCCGGCCACGGAGGACGTTTTTGGCGCGGGCCAGCGTTTCGGCGTCTATCGGCTTGGATTGAAACCGGGCCACCACGTCGTCGACGGCCTTCCGGTTTTCTTCCACGGTGTGATCTCTTGCGGGAGCCGCCGACAGCACGAAGAGGTTCATGTAGCGAGCGGAGGGGAAGCTGGCGACGGCTTCCACGCCTTGGGCAATCTGCTTCTCTTCGACCAGTTCTTTGTGCATCCAGCCCGTCCGGCTGTCTCCGAGGATGAACGCGATGAGGTCCAGCGCCGCGTCGTCGCGATGGGTCTCTGGGGGGCGCTTGTAACCAATCATGAGGAGCGGCTGGGAGTCGCCCCATAGGGCAACGGTCTTCGGCCCGAATTGCGGCAATTCCTGCGTATGCATCGCGGGCGGACGCGGCCTCCCCGGGATCGGGCCGAAATACCGCTCGGCGAGGTGTTGAGCGTTGGCCGGGTCCACATCGCCGACAATCGAAACGATTGTGTTGCCGGGACCGCAATAGGTCTCGAGAAAGGCCTTGGCGTCGGCTGGCCGCAACGAGGCAACGTCGCCGGGCCATCCGAGTATGGGATTGCGATAGGGTAGATTCTCAAACGCGGTAGCCAATAGGGATTGCCGCAGTTTGGCCGCCGATTTGGATTCCACCAGACTGGAGATATCGGCCTGCATTTTTTGCCGTTCCCGGAAGAAGTCGCGGAATACCGGGTGTGCCAGACGCTGCGACTCCAGTACGAACCATAGTTCGATCCGGTTGGAAGGCAGGCTGTAAGACGTTTCGATGGAGTCGGGCGTGGCATGGGAATTCACGCCCACGCCGCCATTCTCCTGGATCGCGCGCATATACTCGTCCGGATTCTGTTGGGTAAAGGCGAAGCTCATGGCCGACGATACACCCGCTTGCAGCACCGCGATCGTGCCCGCGCTGGCCTTCGATCCCTTGTTGCGTTCCTCTTCCAACCGATCGTAAGCCGCGTCCACATCCTCCAGGGCTTTTTTCTCCGCGGGCCAGTTCTTGGTCCCAATGGCTTCCGTGCCATCGAACGCCATGCGCGCCAGCAAGCTGGCCAGGCCGGTCCGGCCCGCAGGATCCTGGGCCGATCCCGCGTTCACGTAGGTGTGGAACGAGACCACGGGGACCTGGTGCCGCTCCAGAAGGATGAAATGCAGGCCGTTCGAGAGAGTGAACTCGGTGACCTTCCTTTCATAATCCCGGAGCTCCTGCGCGGGAAGAAGTAACGCCCCCAGACAGAGGAGCGCGCCGAATCGAAGTCCGATCACGTTTAAGAGACTCCTGTACCTCTATAGAGAATAGCAGGGGCACCAGGCGTCATTGCAGTTTGGTGGGTGCTTAACCGATTTCTGGGGGAATGGGCGTCCGCGGACCGCTCCCTGACGGTCGCGGCTCTGTAAGTAGCTGCAAACACGAGGCAACCGTAACAGAGCCGCAACCGTAAGGGAGCGGTTGCTGGGACTGAACAGTCGCAACCCCCAAAACGGTTAAGCACCCCAGTTTGGTAGTCCGGCATTTGTGTGCGCTTGTCCCCTTGGCCGACACGAACAGCTAAGACACACCCTGCGTTTCGATGACAATCGCTGTCGCGCCGAAACGCCATAGGTTCCATTGCAGTGGGGGCGTGGTGTTTGTGCCGATGAGGCCAGGCGGGGTGGGGAAACGTGTTGGTGGTGCGCGAGGGCGGCTAGCCGATGCATCGAACGGACTGGCTCAGGGCGGCGGACTCGCGGACCGGGCAAAGCCCTTGACGCCTTGCCATGGTCGGCGTCAAAGTCGAAGCGGAGGTGCCGGAATGACAAAAAGATCCCTTCCTCTGTCCAAGGTCTATGGCTTGCTTGAGCCGGGGCCGGTCGTGATGGTCACGACCGCTTGCAAGGGGAGGCCGAACATCATGACCATGTCGTGGCACATGATGATCGAGTTCGAACCGCCGCTCGTAGGTTGCGTGATCAGCAACCGGAACTACACGTTCGGCATCTTGAAGGCGACAAGGGAATGCGTCATCAATATCCCGACGGTGAAATTGGCGGCAAAGGTGGTGGGCTGCGGGAATACCACCGGGGCAAAAACCGACAAGTTCGCGACCTTTCGTCTCACGCCGTTGGCCGCCGGGCGAGTTCAGGCGCCACTCATCGACGAGTGCTATGCGAATCTCGAATGCAAAGTCGTCGATACGAGAATGACCGCCAAATACTGCCTCTTTGTGGTCGAAGTAGTCAAAGCGTGGATCGATCCCTCAGTGAAGCACCCGCGGACGATTCATCATCTCGGAAGGGGCAGCTTCATGGTTGCCGGCAGGACAATTAAGTTGCCTTCCAAAATGAGATAGCCTTCCTGGAGGACCAGCACTGCCATGTTCGGTAGCTGATAAGATCCAAAAGGGCCGCGCGCAGCGCGCCTCGTGGGGAGGACGCCGGATGTCGAAACGCATATTTTGGTCAATTGGAACTCTTCCGATCATGGTGCTACTGTGCGGGTTGGCAATCCCGAATAACGCCATGGCACAAGCGCAGGATGGCAAGCTCCGCGTGATCGCGTTCGGTGCTCATCCGGACGATTGCGACGGCAAGTTCGGCGGAACCGCCGCCAAGTTCGCCAAGGCCGGAGCTGCCGTGAAATTCGTTTCCGTAACCAACGGTGACGCCGGCCACCAGGAGATGGGCGGCGCGGCCCTGGCGCGCCGCCGTTACGCGGAAACCCAGGAATCGGCCCGCCGCCTGGGCATCGCCGAGTATGAGGTGATGAACAATCACGACGGCGAGTTGATGCCCACGCTCGAAGTGCGCCGCCAGGTGATCCGCGCCATTCGCCAGTGGAACGCCGATATCGTGGTGGCGCCCCGCTCCAACGACTACCATCCCGATCATCGCTACACCGGTGTCCTGGTGCAGGACGCGGCTTATATGGTGGTGGTGCCCAACATCGTTCCCGAAGCGCCGGCGCTGCGTAGGAATCCCATCTTCCTTTACTACGACGATGACTTCCAGAAGCCCGCGCCCTTTCGGCCCGACGTGGCCGTGAGCATCGACGATGTCTGGGAAACCAAGATCGACGCGCTCGACGCTCAGGTCTCCCAAATGTACGAGTGGCTGCCGTGGGTCGATGGCAACCTCGACCGCGTTCCGAAGGACCCGGAAGCGCGCAAGAAATGGCTCATGCAGACGCGCGGCGGGCGGATTTCCGCCAGCGTGCGGGCCGCACTCGAAAAGCGCTATGGCGCCGAGCAGGGCCAGAAAATCCAGCATGCCGAGTGCTTCGAGCTGTGCGAGTACGGCCGCCGAGTGGCCGTTGACGAACTGCAGAAGCTGTTCCCGAAGTAACGCGCCGCTAATTCCTGACCCCTCGCCGGTCCTTATACGAACTTGTACTCTCCCGGAACCGGCAACGGGGCCGGTTTCATTTTGACCTCATATCCGAACTCCTTCGGCATCAGGTCCTGCTTCGAGCTCATGATCTGGTGCCAGGTAATCGTCGTGCCGGAATAGGCCGATTCGCGGGCCATAATGCAGGTGACCGTGCTCTCGGCGATGTGGTTCGCCTGGTTGATGTACGGCTTCCTGCCCAGGATGCTATCTATGAAATCGATGTGCTCCTGGACCTGGGAGTCGATGCCTTTCGGCGCGAGATCGTTCCCGGCGCTACGGCCCTTCGATCCGACGATCAGGTCGCTCACGTCGTTCGAGGCGCGTCGATACTGCCGGCAATGGCTGCTCAGGCGCACGCCGTTGGGGTAGATGAAATCCGAGGTCATTTGGTCGTAGATGTTGCCATAGCGCGGCGCCATCAGCCGCGTTCCGGGCAATCTGCTAGCGTAGTCAATCGAAGCCTATGCGTACTCTACTCGTTCTTTCTCTGCTGGCCGCCTGGCCAGCCTTTTCAGCCGATCGGGACTACGATGGCCGATGGGACATCAAGACCGCAACCGGCGCACGGGCGTGGTGGCTCGAACTGACGGGTGTCGAAACGAAGAATCCCACCGGCAAATTCGTGAGCGCTTATAACGGCGACCTGAACCAGATCGATACCATCAGCGTTCAGAATGGCGAACTGCACTTCACCATTCTGGCTCCCAAGGCGGATCCAGCCCGGCCGCGAAGGGCGAACTCGCTCTTCGTGGCGCGCCTCACCGGTGGAAAACTGGAGGGCACCTTCGAGTTGGAAGGCTCGGACAGCCCACCCACCAGGTGGACGGGCGTCCGGGCGCCGGTGATCCAGGACAAGGACGACGGCACCTGGAAAAAGGGTCAGCCCATCGCGCTTTTCAACGGGAAGGACCTCACCGGCTGGAAGGCGCTGAACCCGGCCGTGCCTATGACATGGACGGTTCAGGATGGCGTCTTGAGAAACGCTCCGCCCACTTCCGACATCTTGTCCGAGCAGAAGTTCTGGAATTTCGAGCTGCACGTGGATTTCCGCATCGTGGAACACTCCAACAGCGGCATCGGCCTTCGCGGCCGCTATGAGATCCAGATTCTGGAGGACTATGGCAAGCCGCCCAACTCTCACGGCGCAGGCGCCCTCTATAGCCGCATCGCTCCCTCAGTCAACGCCAGCAAACCCGCCGGCGAGTGGCAGAGTTATGACATCCGCCTGGTGGGAAGAGATCTGACCGTGGTGCACAACGGCACGAAGGTCCTGGATAAGGTCGAGATCGAAGGGCTCACCGCCATTGCCACCAATTCCGATGAAGCCGAGCCCGGCCCGTTCATCGTCCAGGGCGATCACAGCTACGTGGAAATCAAGAGTTTCGTGGTGACCCCGCTGGTTCACTAACCAGGGCCGGGAGGGGCTCCGGCGCCGTCTGGAAGGGAGCGTGGTCCGACCATATCGGAGACCAATTCCGCGAGCATTCCAGAATCCGGCATCGGGATTGGGTTAAGTTTCCGCTGGTTTCGACGGGTGCTTGTTCCTGCGGCCCATGAACTGATGCAGGGCGAAAGGGACTTCGTCGGGATGCGACGCGCACCAGGCAACGATGCGCTCGAACTTGATGGAATCGTCAGCGATGGCGCTGATTTCTATCAGCTCGGCTTCGATGATCTCCGGGTCTCGCATAGAACCTCCAGCATGGCACAAGTCGGCACCGTGATGCTCAGCTCTGCTGGCGCGCCTTGCAGGCGAAGAAGGCATTTTCACGCCCTCGTGCGCGGTGATACGCTTGCAGTACGGTTGCCCGCACCAGCTTAGGCGGTTGGTTGTACAGCACCGGCTGGTCCCGGCAGGCAAGACAGAAAACTCCGGATAAGTGGCGCGGTCAGCCATCGGCTGTCGGCTAAGTCAAGGACCGGCTGAAGGCGACGGCCGGTAGCGTGGTTCACAAATGTTTCTATACGGACTTAGCATTCTGGTCAGCGCCTTTTTGCTCTTTCAGGTACAGCCGCTAATCGCCAAGATCATCCTTCCCTGGTTTGGCGGATCGGCGGCCGTGTGGACCACGTGCCTGCTGTTTTTCCAGGTTGTTCTCGTGCTGGGCTATCTTTATTCTTACGCCTTGGTGCGATGCCTAAAGCGCCGCGCACAGATGTTGGTACATGGCGCTCTTCTGCTGGCCAGCGCCACGGCACTGCCGATATACCCAAGCGTCACCTGGAAGCCCACGGCATCGAACGGCCCGATCCTGCGAATTCTGGAGTTGTTAGCGGTTACAGTGGGGCTGCCGTACTTCGTGCTCTCGACTACCGGCCCGCTGCTCCAGGCCTGGTACGCCCGGCGCCGCGAGGGGGCGATGCCATACCGCCTCTACGCGCTTTCCAATGCCGGCTCCCTGTTCGCGCTGTTGAGCTATCCGGTGCTATTCGAGCCGGTGCTCACCACGCGCCACCAGTCAGTGGCATGGTCCATTGGTTACTGCGTGTTTATCCTGGCGTGCGGATTCACGGCGTTCCGCTCGGGCACGGCGCCAGTGGCGGAGCGAGAAGCCGAAACGGGCGGCGCCCGGCGGCCGGGAGCGAGTCTCTATGCCGTGTGGCTGTTGCTGCCGGCCTGCGCGTCGACATTGCTGTTGGCCGTCACCACCCATCTATCGCAGAATGTGGCGGCGATTCCGCTCCTATGGATATTGCCGCTCAGTGTTTATCTCTTCTCTTTCATCCTGTGCTTCGAGAGGGCCGGCTGGTATCGCCGCAATCCATACATCGGACTGCTGGGCCTGGCCTTGGCCGGTATGGCCTACGCCACGCTCAGCAGGAACGCCGGCATCCTGCCGTTGCAGGCTGGCATCCCCGTGTTTCTCGCGAGCCTCTTCATTTGCTGTATGGTGTGCCACGGGGAACTGGCGCGGCTGAAGCCGCATCCCCGCTACCTGACGCACTTCTATCTGATGGTCTCAGCCGGCGGAGCGATGGGCGGGTTGCTGGTGGGACTGGCCGCACCGCTGTTATTCAGCGCTTACTACGAGCTACCGATCGGGCTGGTGGCCGCAGCGGCACTGGCCGTGACAGCACTGCGGGCGCATCCGGACGCGCCCTGGCAACGCTGCCTGCTTCCTGCTTCGCGCTACCTGCTTGCCGTGGCAGCATGCGCCGCCGCCGGGTGGGCCGCATTCCCCTCGCAGCGCTCTATGGCGATTCCGGTGATCGGGTCGGCCCTGGTGCTGATCCTCCTGCGAGGCGATTTGAAGTTCCGCTGGGCGCGGCGCGCGAAGCGGCGGGTGGCGTTCCTTACCGAACTGGCAGCGCTACTGCTGGCTGGCTACGTGGGCTTCGAAACGCATTACTTGACCTCCGGAACCCGGCTGATGGTCCGCAATTTCTATGGCGGACTGAGAGTTCACGATTGGGATCCGCCGACGGATTGGGCCGCCACGCGCAGCCTGACGGTCGGAACCATCAACCACGGTGAGCAGTTCCTGAACCCCGCCCGCCGCGACTCGCCAACTACGTACTTCGGTCCCAACTCGGGAATCGGACTAGCCATCCGCGCCAAGCAGAAGACCGGCCCGATCCGCGTGGGCGTGATCGGGCTCGGTACGGGCACCATCGCCGCTTATGGGCGAATGGACGACTATTACCGGTATTACGAAATCAACCCCTTGGTGCTGCGCTTGAGCATGCCCGAGCCGGCCACCGCGAGCACGCAGTTTACGTTTCTGGCCGACTGCCGGGCCCGCCACGAGGTGGTCCTGGGCGATGGCCGGCTTTCGCTGGAAAGAGAGGCCCCGGAAAACTTCGACGTCCTGGCGGTGGACGCGTTTTCGAGTGAGTCCGTCCCGGTACACCTGCTCACGCGCGAGGCCATGGAATTGTATTTCCGGCATCTGAAGCCGGACGGGATCCTGGCTGTGAACATTTCGAACCGATTCATCGACCTCGAGCCCCTGGTAGACGGCCAGTGCCGGACGCTCGGCAAGACGGACCGCCTCGTGAACAGCGAGGACGACGACTCGCAGGATCTGTTCCCCGCGATGTGGATGCTGGCGACTTCTCCGGCCAACGGTTTCGATAAGCTCATCCTGGATGGATCGACCGAGATCGCGCGGGGGCGGAGAATCAAGCTGTGGACAGACGACTACAGCAACCTGTTCCAGCTTCTGAGGTAGGGCGGGATTTCAGGGTTTAGATTCTTAGTTCCCCCAAACCCGCCAGGGCTTTCATTGGCGGGCTAAAGCCCGCCCCACCAACGAGCCAGACGTGGGGCGGGCTTCAGCCCGCCATTCAGCAGGGCAGGACGGTCCACGCGATGGAACCCGAACTTAGTTTTCATGATACTAACACATAGGCATACCAATTTATGATTGTATTACTGAAGAAAAGCGTGTTGCTTACTACATTTCTTCTTAGGACGTCAAAACGCTAACCTGCCTGACGGTATTCGGCGAATCCGCTGTCCGGCAAGTCTACCGGCGAGTCGCACTGGCACTATGTAGACAACCCGGCCAATCGGGGCTGCTACGAAACCGCGCCAGACGGGCCTGTGGCCGGTTGCATAAGTAACTCCAGGCTATGCTTTTAGCCGCCGTCATAAGGTTGACGTTTAAAATGAGAGGTAATTCGGCGGATCTACAGTGAATCCGCGCTGGCGGTGATCGCCAACTGCGCGTGTTTGACACCCTTAGTGGCGGCCAGCACCCCGGCGAAGCGCTGAACGTCCGCCGACGTGCCCCGCAGCGCAATCAACTCCATGCAGTTGTCATGGTCCAAGTGGATATGCAGCACGGATAGAATCAGGCGGTTGTGGTTGTGCTGCATTTCGGTGAGTTTTTCCTCAAGCAGGCGCACATGATGGTCGTAGACCAGCGTCAGCGAGCCGACAACGCGCCCGGCGGGCCGGCTCGAGGATTCCCGCACCAGTTCCGCCCGGATCAGGTCGCGGAACGCCTCGGATCGGTTGGTGTATCCGCGTTTGTCGATGAGAGCATCGAACTCGCCCAGAAGGTCGGTGGCGATGGCCACGCCGATTCGGCTTAGCTCAGACATTCGAATCTAAAGTAGCATAGGCACTTGCGGCTTGGTGGCGCTCCCGCGCTGCCCCGGCACGCGCTCTCACACGCTTGCCGTCATCTTTCAAGTCGCGCTATGATTTGGCTGTTCCAAGCCGGTCTCGTACCCGGCGAGGAAGATGGAGGGAATCCGATGGAAGGCAAACACGATCATAGCCACGAGCACGAACACGCTCATACGCATACCCATACCCATGAGCACTCCCACGATGGTGTTGCGCACACTCACGAACACGACCACGTCCACGAACACGAACATGAGCATCAGCATGCGCACGAGCATTCCCACGCTGGCGATCCTCACCAACATGAACACGAGCATAAAGAAGAGCACGGCTCGCACGATCATTCACACCAGCCGCATGAGCTGGAACCACACGATCACGCGCACAAGGCCGCAAGCTGATGCCGGCCGCGAATTGGGCTTGCCGCCTTGTTCCATCGTCTCGCCGGCTGTTTCTGGCGCCTGGATTTTCGACCGGCGGCCTTCATTTCCGCGGTTGAAGACACACCTGGGGGCGATGAACCGAGGGCCGCGCTCGACGTCCTCCCTCGGCCGTCCGTGCCGCGCTGGGAATGCACCCGGCCGCAATATCGATCAGGGTTAACTGCGGATCGGGCTGGGCTGCGCGGGCCTCTCCATCTGCTGCGGACGGCTCCGCTGACGGATTATTGCGGAGGCTATGAACGGGAACGGAGCGGACCAAGCGCGACGTCGTTGACCTTGTGGATTGCCACGCAAGCGGTCGAAATTTTCAAGAGCGAGCCGCGTCGCAGGCGATCCTCCGTGCGTCACGCATGTGGATCGTGGTGGCGGTGTGGGTGCGAGTGCACTTCTCCCGAGGCGTGGGTATGCCTGTGGGCGTGTAGCAGGCCCGTCCGCCTGAGTAGATCGAAATCTCCCAACACGGCCGCCGGCGCCCCCTGCGCGACCAGCCGGCCGGCGTGAAACACGAAGCAATAGTCGGCGATTTCCTCAACGCTATCCAGGTCGTGCGTGGCGGTGACCACGGTCCGGCCAGTTCCCTTCCAGCCGGCCAGCAGATCAATCGTCTGGCTTTGGCTCCGCGGGTCGAGCGCGGCGGTCGGCTCATCGAGCAGGAGCACCTGCGGGTCGAGGATCAGGACGGAAGCGATGGCCACGCGCTTCTTTTCGCCGCCCGAGAGCCGGTGTGGCGGCCGGTCTTTCAGATGCGCGATGTTCAGCTCATCCAATGTTTGGGCTACCCGCTGGCGAATCAGGTCCCGCGGCCAGCGCAGTTGCAGCGGTCCAAATGCGAGCTCGTCGAAAACCGTGGGATTGAACAACTGCACATCGGGATTCTGGAACACCAGGCCAACGCGGCGGCGGAAGTCGAATGAGAACGTCTCATCCTGGAAACGCTCCTCGGTCAACGGTTCCGCGCAGAAGCGGACCGTGCCCGACCCGGCAACGCAGAGGCCGTCAAGAAGACGCAGAAGCGTCGATTTTCCGGACCCGTTCGCTCCCAGCAGCGCGGCCCTCTGGCCGGCCGGAATTGTCAGGCTTACAGTTTCCAGTGCGAGCACGCGTTCGTAACTGTAGCTGACGTCCTCCATCTCAAAAACCGGTGGCGGCAATCGCATATTTTCTAATGCCCCATCCACATGGCTGCCGCTCCGAGCGCTAAGAAGAGTGCCAGCCAACTCCAGTCGCCGCGCTTCATCTCGAATTCGTCGAGCACGTATACTTCTCCGCTGAAACCGCGCGATTGCATGGCAAGGTATACGTCGCCGGAGAGTTGCATGGTCTTGCTCAGCAGCACTCCGGCCGTTGCCACGGCCAAGCGCCGGGCCTCTTTCGCCTCGAGCTTTCCGACCATCCGGCTGCGCCGCGACTCGAACATCTCCTCCGCCGTCGCGAGCATCAGGAGAATATAGCGGTAAGTCATGCCCAGGATCACAACCAGCACCACCGGAACGCGCAGTACCCGCAGGGCCTTCAGCACGTGCGCCCAGGGCGTGCAGAGAATCAACAACATGGAAAGTGTGGCGGTTGTCTCGACACGCGAAATCAGATAGGTGGCGCCCCGAATTCCCTGTGCCGTCAACGCCCACCCAAGCACCGGCAGCCGTCCGACCGGGCGGCCCGGGGTGAGAAAAAGCGCCGGGACCGCAATCAGGCCCGTAAATGCAAACGCGCCAGCCCATACCCGGATCACGAGAGTGCCAAGCGGCACCCGCGAGCAGATCGCCATAACGGTGGCAAAACCGAAGACAACCCCGATCACTTCCAGCCGTTGGGAAGCGGCCGCCGCGACGATCAGGAACAGGAACCCGAGCAACTTCACGCGAGGATCGAGGCTCTGCAGAAGACCGGCTCGCCGCGCGATCTCCTCGGATTCGAGCGTGTGTTCGAGAACCCGAAGAAAGCCGTGAATGGACCCCTCGACAACACGGTTCGCGCGCACCCTACCCACTCCGCCGAGGGGCCGCAAAGACCCGGTTCGCCGCCAGCGCCGCCAGGAGGATCAGGCCCGATCCAAACGCCGCGGAAAGCAAATAGCCAAAGGAGGCGCTCCGCAAAAACGGCGGCGCGTAAGACGGGAAAGGGGCCGTCCAGATGTTGGACAGGCGCTCCAGCCCTTGTGGTACGCCTGCGGGCAGCGGTTGATTCGCAGACACTGCGGCGATCTGCTGCCGGGCGGTGCGGTCCGCGAGATCGTGCGGAGACCACTCACCCCACGCACTCCCGACTGCCAGGATTCCCAGGGGAGTAACCAGCATTAAGGCGGCGAGGCCAACCAGAAAAGGGCGGATGGCCAGCCAACTGAAGCCGCCGACTTCGTCCGTGGTTGGCGCGGCTCCTGGCGCCGTGGCGCTTAAAAGGGACGGATGGCTCCGCTGCAGCCACGCCACCAATCCCGCCGACAGGATCAACTCGGCCAAGCCGGCAACGGTGAGGTGTCCCGCCAGCATCGCTGGAACGGCGATTTTCAGCGGGTAGGGAGCATACAGGGGCGCTCCCGAGCCGTCGTGGAACAACAGTGGCTGGATTCCAAGCTCGATCCCCGTCAATAGCGCGGCCACGTTGATCGCTATATAGCCGGCGACACCCGCGGCAATGACGCGGCGCCGCGAGGAAATGGCGCACTTGCCGGAAATGGCGCGGTAAGTGAAGTAGGCGACCAGGGACCCGGTAACCGCCATATTGAAGCAATTCGCCCCGAAGGCGGTAACCCCGCCGTCGCCAAAGAAAACAGCCTGAATGAAAAGCGCCATCGAAATCGCGAGGATGGAAGCCCAGGGCCCCAACACAATACTGGCGATCGACACGCCCACTGCGTGGCCCGTGGTGCCTCCGGGCAACGGCAGGTTGAACATCATCACCACAAAGGAAAACGCGGCAAACACTGAAAGCAACGGGATCAATTTCGTGGTGAGCAACCGCTTCACCCGTCGTAGCGCAACATACCAGAACGGCGCTGAACCCGCGTACAGGGCCGCGCAGGTTGCCGGACTCAAATAGCCGTCGGGGATATGCATGTCTATCGGGCCGGCAAATACGCCGGCAGTCCAAGCCGTAGTACCGCTCTCAAAATCGTAGCACGGAGGCGCATGGGGGAGTGCGAACGATCCCTCGGGAAGAGGCCGCGCCCGCGAGGCACCAAGAAAAGGCCGAGGGGCTGATCGATGCCTACCCTCGCTGCCTGCCGTGGCCCCTCTGCCGCGAACCATCGAAAAGCTGACAGAATTCATCGCGCGTTTGCGCACGGAAACGGACGGGGTTGTATGAATGTCCAGGGACGAGATGATGGCCGCGGATCGCCGGATCCTACTGGCTCCAAGGCGATGAAGAAAAGTAACCCGAGAAGGCCAGAGCGCCCCAGGATTTTATTGTTGCCGGCTGCCGCCCTGTCAAGCCTATTACCGGCGCAGGCTCAGGACGGTGTCCGACCAACGCAGGTAGACGCGATCGCACTTCGCGGTCTCGACAAAATGACCCCGGCAGTCGGGTCCGAAAGTATTTGTCAGCGCCGGAACGCAGCCAGTCGGGCGCTCGGATTCGGATGGCCGGCAAAACCAAGCATCGGACCGATGCGATCGAACAAGCGTGGCCCAACCTGTCTGCGACGGCGATTTTTTCCAAAGGGCACTGAATAACGATGTTCACTCCCCCTTTAGAAGTTTCTTCTCAACCCGAATCGCACCTGAAACGGTTCGACGGGGTGGAAAACACGTGTGAATGCCGGCGCGGCCGTTGGCGTTATTCGGGAGGTATAGGCGTAGTCAATGTCGGAATCCCTGCGGTTCAGCAAATTCAAAGCTTCGACGACAAAGCTCCATTTGGGGGTAATTCGATAACGGACCTCCGCATTGAGCAAAAGCGTTGCATTGGAGCGATAAATTGCGTCGGATGTCAAATCGCGCGGGCCAAAGGCGCGCAGGCGCAAGCTCGCCGAAAAGCGTTTGTAATCGTGCATCGTGACGCCCGATGAGGCCACCACCCCAACGGCTTCGGGTACGCGCTTCCCACCGGGGCTGTTCGGCGCGGCATCGGCCGCGTCGATTGCGGTAAAAAAGGCTCTGGAATCCGCAAGGTCAAAATCAATAGCCCAATGTTCCAGCGGCGTGTAGAAGTTCGCCCATTCGATGCCATAGCGGTTGCTCGGATTTAATGAAGCAACCGTGCCTCCGGTGTCGCCATCCTGCTGCAGTTCGGATTCACTGTGGAGATACCAGAGTGAAAGCGTGCTTTGCAGATGGGAGGCGGCCGTAGTGCGCAGGCCGATTTCCCCACCCTTGGTTTGGACCAGAGCGGGGATTCTCGAGGTGGCCGTGGGAAATGGGTTGTCCGGCGAAATCGGTTCTTCCCTTTGCGTTGCGCCACGCGCATCGTTGCTGTGAAAACTGGATCCGGCCTGTACATAGAACTCAGTCTTGGACCACGGGCCGAAAATCAAACTCGCTTTTGGTTCGGGCAGGAACTTGGTGACCGTGCCGGTATTGGCGGCCGCAAAGTTGACCACCGGAGCGCCAGGTAATTCGCTGGCGGTATAACTGGGAGTCACGTTGGTGACGGCATATCTTGCGTCGTCGCCGCGCATGGCCACGACCGTGCGGAATTTTTCCGCCCACTGGATTTTATTTTCCACAAACAAACCGGCCATCGTGTCGGTAAATTTATTCAAATCCGTTGCCGCGGGCAAGACCGCCGCGAGGTTCGGATTGGTATTGCATGCGTCGATGAATTCCTCATTGCATGCGTTGATATCGTTCTTGTCCGCGCGCGTGCGATCTTCCGTCCGGTAAAGGCCGTTGTGGACCCAATCGTTGCGGACCTGCAGCCCCAACGTAGTTTCCACCTTGCGGCCGGACCATTGGCTGAAAATCGTGTGGCGTAGGTCCAGCCCAAACACAAAGCGTTTGTCCTGCTGTTCGAACTGATCGCCCTTAATGGGGTCATCCAGGTAGTAAGTGAAATCGGAGTACAAATCGAGGTCATAATAAAATCCGTACGCCATGATTTGAGTCTTGGAGTTTGCGTCTTGGCGATGCCATTCAGCCTGCAAGCTGTAACGCTGTGAATTGCCACCGTCGGTCGGGTTCAGTGCGCCGAACCTACCAACGAGGGGTATGGCGCTATCCGGCATTTGATCGCTCGAGTCCCATTTTCCATGGTAAGCGCGGGCCGTGATGCTGAAACCATTGGCGTCTCCGCCCTGGCTGTAGGTTAGCAGGCCGTTGAACTTGGCAAAACCATCCGGATGCACCCACGGGCCGTCATCGTAATACGCTTCTCCGCCGAAGAGCAAATTGCCCGAACGGAGCTTTTGCGATACGCCGAAAACGGCCCGCCCATAGTTAAACATACCGCCTTCCACCTGGAAGAAGTTCTCCGGCAGAGTCTTGAAGAATTCCAGATGGGCCGCTCCGGCTGAGCCAAAGTTGCCGACGTCAGCGTAATAAGGGCCTTTCTCGAAATTCACCTGCTGCACCAGCTCCGGGATGACGGTGTTCATGTCCGAGTACCCCTCGCCATGCGCGTGCGACGGCAGGTTCAGCGGCATATCGTCGAGGAAGATGGCGAAATCTGTGCCGTGGTCGAGATTGAAGCCGCGTAGAAAATATTGGTTGGCCTTACCGCCGCCGGCGTGTTGAGTGATGATGAGACCGGGAAGCGCCTCCAAAACTTCTCCGGAACGAAGAATCGGACGATCTGCGAGCTCCGTTGCGCCCACGATTCCCTGCGTGCCGGAATCGGCAATTCCGACAAGGTCATCCGCCCGGCCCTGCACGTTGATGGAGCTGCTCAGGGAGCCCACAGCCAGAGAGATGCGCAGCGGGGTGGGCGCCTCGGTATTCCCTATGGTAACGGGGACTTCTTTGGTCTCAAAATCGGCATGAGATACCACGAGTCGATAATCACCTGCCGAAAGCCCGGAAATAATGAAGGAGCCGCTCGTGTCCGACTGGGCCGTCGTTAGTACAGTACCGTTCGCGCTTCGAACCTGCACGGTAGCCCAGACAATCACCGCGCCAGACGGGTCAACGACAGTTCCCGATAGCTGAGGCGCCTGCAACCGCAACCCCTGCGATGGTGCGCTTGCGGCCAGCGTCTGCTGGAAGTTGGCAATTGACGGCCCGGACACCGTCAGAGTCATCGCCTCCACCGGCATGCGCAGTAAGAAGTTGCCCTGGTTGTCCGTGGTCGCCGTGCGCTGTGCATGCGGCGACTGAGCGGAAACGGTCGCGCCAACGACAACCTCGGACTTTTCATTCACAACGGTGCCGCTGACTACTCGCGTGTCATTCTCCTGAGCGCTGAGCGTCTGCGCTCCGGAAGCCGTCTCGATGGGATAGCCGGGGAGAGAGACCGGCGCGCCGGGACGTCCGGGGTTGGCATCCAGCAGGTCTTCGGAGGCATAGACCTTCATCGAGCCATCGGGTGACTCCACGTCAACAAGGGCAACGGAATCGGCGGTCACCGTCACCGACTCGCTATGTTCCTCAACGGCCAGGCGAAACTCCGCTACCTCGTTGTTACCGGCGTGAACGGTCATCGTCCGGCTAGCCGTACGGAAACCCGCGGCCTCGATCTTTATCATGTATTCTGCCGCTGTAGGGGCGTTCACTTCGAATCGCCCATCTGGACCGGAGATCGCATGCGCGGCCACCGCTTGAAGATTGGAGAGTGTTACGGCCGCTTTCGGTACAGCATTCCCTTGAGGATCGATCACAAGGCCTGTGAGGGTGATTTCCTGAGCCATAAGAAAACTGGGAGCGAGAAGAAAAAGCAATGAATGTTTCCAGTTCACGAAGCAACACCTCTTGCGGACGCAACGCGCGCCCGGGAATTTCAAACGGCGACGGCGGACGTGAGCCAGTTGGGACGTGCTGGCATGCTCGGTTCAGTTGTGACATTAACATGAGTGCATACGAATTGCAACATCGTGCTACCGTCGCATCGTGCGAAGAATATGCCCTTCTTGGGCCGGAACCGACCGGAACCGACGAATGCCGCAGGGTCCCGGTATTTCACCGCATCCTGAATGCCGCGCCAGACGTTTGCGACAAAATCTGCACAGTACCGGCGACGGCATCGAGGAAATCCGGCGAGGGAGCCTGCGCTTGGACCCGGTGGCCGTCTGGTCGCCGGAGGCCGTACGGACGCTCGAAGCCGTCAAGACGCTTTTGGATACCTACGTCGGAGAATACGGCAGCAAAGGCCTGGTCGAGCGGCGCTCGATACCCGACCGGTGGGACGCCGTGGGTTCCGTGCCTGCAGTCATTTTCGCAATTGGCTTCTGATGACCGTATCGTTCCTCCCGATCGGGCTCATTCTGATGCTGGTAGGGGCAGGCGTCCTGATTGAAGCGCTGCGGGGTGGCCTATCAACTGCCGGACAGGAACTTCGGTGGAATAGCCGCCCCAACCCCATCGGGGCCCGAGCCGAGTAGAATTAGGTCTGATCATGCTGGAAAATATCAACCTCGGCCGGAAGCTCTCCCGCGAGGAGTACAAGAGCGCCCTCCCATCGCTGCAAGAGCGCCTCTACGATCTCGAGAAAGCCTGCTGGGATCAAAACGTTCCGACCATCATTGTATTTGAAGGTTGGGATGCCTCGGGAAAGGGCACGGCCATCGGCGCCCTCACGCAACGGCTGGATCCGCGCGGCTTCAAGCTTTATCCCATCACCGCGCCGCGTACTTACGAGCAGAACCGGCCCTGGCTGTGGCGGTTCTGGCTGAAGGTCCCCAATCGCGGCGAGATGATCATTTTCGATCACAGTTGGTACCGCCGCGTGCTGGATGATCGCGTCGAGCGCACCGTCCCCGAGCAGGCCTGGCGCCAGGCGTACCGCGACATCGTTGAATTCGAGCGGACTCTGGCCGATGACGGCACCACCATTCTCAAGTTCCTCTTCCACATCAGCAAGAAGGAGCAGAGGAAGAGATTCGAGGCGATTGAAGCCGACCCGCTGGAAGCGTGGCGCGTGACCGAGGCGGACTGGGCCCGCCACAAAAAATACGACCAGTACATGGCCGCCACCGAGGAGATGTTGGAACAGACCGATACCGAATACGCGCCTTGGAACATCATAGAGGCCACGTCCAAGTGGTACGCGCGGAAGAAGCTGTTCGAAACCATCATCGCCGCCATGGAGAAGCGCCTCGGGGCGAATGCGCCGCCGCGCACCGAATCCGCTGGGGCTGCATCGAAAGACGCCGATTTGCGCGCCGCCATGGAATCCCTGGGAGGATCGAGGTAACCATGCTCGAAACCGTGGATCTCACCAGTAAGCTGGACCGCGAACAGTACGTACAGGAAGTAACGCGGCGGCAGATACAGCTTCGCGAACTGGGCTACCAGGTATATCAACAGAAGCGTCCCGTCATTATCGTTTTCGAAGGATGGGACGCGGCCGGCAAAGGCGGCGCCATCAAGCGCGTCACCGAGAAGCTCGATCCGCGCGGCTATGTGGTGTACCCCATCAGCGCGCCGCAAGGCGAGGACAAGACCCGCCACTACCTGTACCGCTTCTGGCGGCGCCTGCCGGAGCCGGGGCAGATTGCCATCTTCGACCGGTCATGGTATGGCCGCGTGCTGGTGGAGCGGGTCGAGGGGTTCGCCAAGGAAAGCGAATGGCAGCGGGCCTTCAAGGAGATCAATGCATTCGAGCGCCAGTTGCACGATTTCGGGGCGGTGTTGGTAAAGTTCTGGGTCCACATCTCCCAAGAAGAACAGCTTCGCCGTTTCGAGGAGCGCAAGACGATCGGGTACAAAGCATGGAAGCTCACCGAGGAGGATTGGCGAAACCGCGCCAAGTGGAGCGCCTACGAGGAAGCGGTCGAGGAGATGCTGGTGAAGACCAGCACGACGCTGGCTCCGTGGTCCCTGGTGGAAGGGAATGACAAGTACTGGGCGCGAGCGAAGATTCTCGCCAGGCTGGTGGAAGTTCTCTCCGCTGAACTCCACTACAAGCCGGCGGATCCCCTGCGCAAGGCGGGGCGAAACAAGAAACCGATCGCGAAGGGCCGGAAAGGCAAAGCCCGCAAGTCGAAGTGAAACGGGTACAGGGATGCCGGTTCTACATTTTCGTTTAACCGGGGAGCCGATTTCGGTAGGGTGGGCCTCAGTCGGCCGAGGCGAGCGGAGCTCGCCGGCCTCCTCAGTCACAGATTACTCAATCCGGTTCAACCGGCCGGCGGGGCTGACCTCTATCTTCTGACTTCCTCGACTTCCATATGCCGCAGGAATATCAAGGCGACACCTTGCCTATTTAGCAGCCACGTTCTACCCCGGCCACGGTTCGAGCAGACCGATCCACCAAGAGTTTCCGCAGCTTCTCAAAATCCAGCGGTTTGGTCAGGTAAGCGTCCATTCCGACGCTCCGGCACTCTTCCTGGAGATCCGTGGTTGCATGAGCGCTGAGTCCGCAGATGAACGGCTGACGGTCTGGGGCGATGCTCCCGCGAATCTCACGGGTCGCGGCAATGCCGTCCACTTCGGGCATCTGGACATCCATGAGGATTACGTCGTAGGCGTTCCGCAGGGCCGCAGCAATCGCCTGTGCGCCGTTTTCGACAAGGTCCGCTGAGATGCCGACTTTCTGCAGCAGTTTCAGTTCGACTAACTGGTTCACTTTATTGTCTTCGGCCAGCAACACTCTCAGCTTGCTTACATCTTGTATAGTTAACCGGTCACTGAGCCGAGGTGCAGGCGCCGTTGCCCGGCCAAACTGGACCGTGAACCGGAATACCGTTCCCAGCCCCACCTGCGACTCCACGGCGATGCTGCCGCCCATCAATTCCACCAAACATTTGGAGATCGCCAGGCCGAGACCGGTCCCTCCGTAGCGGCGGCTGATTGTGGAGTCCGCCTGGCTGAACGAGGAGAACAGGCGTGCCATGCGATCGGGAGGAATGCCGATTCCCGTATCCCGGATTTCGAACCGGACCGCGCAGGAAGTCTCTTCCCGCGCCTCCACCATCGCCGAAAGCACGACTTCTCCCGACTGGGTGAACTTTAGTGCGTTCGAAACCAGATTCTGCACAACTTGCCGCAATCGGATTTCGTCGCCGGAAACCCAGGAAGGTAAATCCGGCGCCAGAATCAGATCCAGGCGCAAGCCTTTTTCGGCTGCAGCCGGGCGAAACAATCCGGCAGCCTGCTCCAAGGTGGGGGGGAGTTCGAACGGCGCGACATCCAGCTCCAGCTTGCCGGCTTCCACCTTGGAGAAGTCCAAGATGTCGTTGATCACTCGCAGCAGCATTTGTCCCGATGATCGGATCAGCCGTATGGTCCCTTGCGATTCCGCCGGGTCTCGCATACCTTCGAGCAAATCGGTTAACCCGAGCAGGCCGTTTAAGGGAGTACGGATCTCGTGGCTCATGTTGGCCAGGAATTGTCCTTTGGCTTGGCTGGCCGCGTCGGCCCTCTGCTTCTCCTCGATCACCTTGGCGCGTTCGGCCTCCAGTTCCACGGTCCGGTCACGCACCGCCTGCTCCAACGCCGTGTTTCGTTGCCGCAGCGCCCGATGACGCCATAACACGCTCAGGTAAGTCAGCCCCGCGGCCAGCGCTAAAACCAGACCCCGGAACCACGAGGACTCCCACCACAAGGGCTCCACGTAGAATTCCGCCACGGCAAGCTTTGGCGAAAACGGACCATTGCGAATCTGCGATCGGACCTCCACGCGGTGCCGGCCCGGCCCGGCCCCGGCAATCGAGACTGAGCGTTCCGGCGCCTCGGTCCACGGCCCATCGTCCAACCGGTAACTGAATCGCACCACTTGCTCGTACGGGTAATTCAGCGATGAGTAGGAAACCCGCACCAGCCGTGGCTGCTTGCGGAGCTCGAGCGAACTGAGGATCGGATCCGCAGCCGGGTCTTGAGCGATCCCCGGCTTGGGCCGAAAGTGAGCCAAACCGCCGCTGGTACCGATCCAAACGCTGCCGTCGGAATCGGCCCAGAAAGCCTCGCCGTCACAGTCGTCGGAAATCAGACCGTCTTCGGTGCTGTATTCGGTCCAGTGTCCATTTCGCAGGACGGCAACACCTTTGGCCGTGCCTCGCCAGAAGCCGCCCGAGGCGTCGAACCCGTGAACGGCGGTAACATCCGCGGATGTTGAGTCAGCCGGCACGATGGCCGTCGATCCCATGATCCGGGCGCCTTGAAACTTCACGCGCTCCACGCCGGCATCGAACCGGTGGCGCAGCCATAGCGAGTTGTCGGCCGCCACCGCGATAATGTACGGACTGTCGCTCAGAAGCCCGTCAGCCTTTCGATAATTTCGCCACTGCCCGTCGTTGAGCCTCCAGAGCCCGTCTGGTCCGGTTACCCACACGGTTCCCTGTCTGTCTTCCGAAACAGACCATGCCCCCCTCACCAACAAACCGGGTGGGTTGACCTTCACGAAGCGGTAGGAAGAGGCGGGCTTATCGTTGCGGAACAAACCGGAATCCGCCGCAACCCACAGCTGGCCGTTGTGGTCGATGAGACCCCGGTGCGGAGTTGCGGCGTCCAACCCATCCGCTTTTCCGACAGGGCGAATCCGTCCGGTTTTTGGATCGATGCGAGACAGCCCGCCGGGTTTGGTAATCGCCCAGATCGCGCCGTCGGAAGCCTCGCCCAGCCAGCGGACATTCTCGCCGCCCAATCCGTCTTTTCTGGTCCAAGTCCGTGCCGGAAGTTGCCCTTTCATTCGCGTCAAGCCTTCGCTGGTGGCCACCCAGAGCGCGCCTTTCGTGTCCCGCCGGATATTCCAGATCAGATTCGAGGCCAAGCCTTGCGCTGTGGTCCACCCTTCCCATTCCCCGCGTCCCAAGCGGCGGGCTATCCCGCCACCCACCAGGGCGATCCAAAGCGAGCCTTCACGGTCCAGCAGTACGGCGCTGGCGAGCGACGTGCGCAGTCCCCGCGATTCATCGAGCAGGCTCCAACTGCCACCCCGGTTAATGGCCACACCCTTATCCGTCGGGACCATCAACTCGCCGTCCGCCCCGATGCTGAGGGCACCCCAGTACATACTGGGGGCGATATCCTTCGTCTCCGGCTGAAATCTTCCGGTGCCGGCGGCCTTTCGGTAGAGCTTCCTGGGACTGCGGGCCCAGACTGCGCCGTCCGGAGTGACTCCGATGGCATCCCAAGAATCAGAGGGCAACCCCTCGCCTTCTCCGTAAACCGCGACGTGACCGTCTTCTTCCATGCAAAGGCCGTTCCCGCAGCCGAACCAAAGCTGTGTGCCGTGCCGGAAGACGCCCCGGACTCTCGTGCCGGCTGTTTCCGGCCCTGCCGGGTAGGGCCGTGCCAGGAAGGGACCGCCGGTGCCCTTCGGCGCGACTTCCAGCAGGCCCGAACCCGTGGCGACTAGAAGGTGTCCCTGCGCACTGTCCGCCATCGCCTGCGCGCGATTCAGCATCTCACCCACTCCCAAGGCGGCCTGAAAGCGCTTCCCGTCAAAGCGGAAGAGTTTCGAACAGGTATTAGCCCACAGCGCTCCGTCCGCCGAAACGTGCAAAGCCTGGACTTCCGAGGTGCAAGGCAATCCTTCGGCGGCGCCCATCAAACGAAACCTGGTTCCGTCGTACCGGTAGAGGCCGCCCTCCGAACCGGCCCAGAGGAAGCCCTCACCGTCCTGGGCAAGGGAAAGAATGGCGAGGTTCTGAAGACCTTCCGCAGCCCGGTAGTGCCGAAAGCTGAACTGCTGGGCGAGGCATGCGCCGCTCACTGTCAAGATGAGCACGACCCGAGCAACGGCGGTGCAAGCTTGGAACATCAGTCCCCAATATTCACATCGGCGAAGGGGGGAAATCTTAGACAGGATTTTCGTGTAGGAAAGGACGACACATACCCGCTCGGGCCGTTTTTGCGAGATGATAAACCGCATGATCCGAACCCTTCGCGCGATTGCCCTTTCCCTGGTCCTGGCGGCGCCGTCGCTGCTTGCCCAGGAAACCAAGTTTGAAGTCTCCTTCGCTTCTTCGGCGCACGCTGGACCCATCACCGGCCGGGTGTTTGTCGCGCTGGCGAAAGCCCAGTCTCCGGAACCCATCCGGCAGATTGGCTCCTGGAATGGCAAAACTCCGTTCTTTGCCGCCGATATCGATCGGCTTGCCGCCGGCCGAGCCGCAACCATCGACGCCAGCTCTCCGGGGTTCCCCGCGCACAGCCTCAAAGAACTGCCTGCCGGCGACTATTACGCCCAGGCGATCGTCAATGTCTACACGCAATTTCATCGCGCTGACGGCCACGTCATCTGGGCCCACATGGATCGATGGGAGGGACAGAACTTCACGCGGTCGCCCGGCAATCTCACCAGTGAAGTCCGTAAGGTGCATCTCGATCCGGCCACGGGCTACGACATTGCGCTGGAACTGACCCAGACGATTCCGCCGGTCCAGGTCCCGCCCGACACCGCATGGGTAAAACACGTGAAGATCGAGAGCCGGCTCCTCACGAAATTCTGGGGCCAACCGGTGTACTTAGGCGCTACCGTGCTGCTGCCCAAAGGCTACGCCGAACACCCCGGCGAGCGTTACCCCACTATCTATATTCAGGGGCATTTCGGATTGGGCGCTCCGTTCGGTTTCTCCGAACCCGGTGCGGCCGGGGGCCGGGCCGGCCGCGGCGCTCCGATCTATCCGCAATGGACCAGCGACGATTTCCCGCGCATGGTGGCCATCACCTTCCAGCACCCGACGCCCTATTTCGACGACAGTTACGCGGTCAATTCGGCGAACAACGGGCCGTATGGCGACGCCCTGATGCAGGAACTGATTCCGTATCTCGAGGAACACTTCCGGCTGATCCGCGATGCCTCCGCCCGCGTGCTGACCGGCGGATCCACCGGCGGCTGGGAATCGCTGGCGTTGCAGGTCTACTACCCCGATTTCTTCGGCGGCACATGGACCGGCTACCCCGACCCGATCGACTTCCGGCGCTACCAACTGGTCAATATCTACGACGATCCCAACGCATTTGTCGTCCCGGGGTACGATTACAACGTTCCCGAACGGCCCATGATGCGCACACCCGAAGGGCAGGTGGAGGTGACCATGCGCCAGATGAGCCAATTGGAGGATGCGCTCGGCAGCCACGGCCGTTCCGCGCAGCAGTTCGAGGCCTGGGAGGCCGTTTACGGTCCGGTGGGCGAAGACGGATACCCGCAGCCGCTGTTTGACAAGAAGACCGGCAAGATCGACAAGCAAGTCGCCCTGTATATGCGCGACCACGGTTACGATCTGACCTACTATCTCAAACAGAACTGGAGCAAGATCGGCCCGCAACTCAAGGGGAAGATCCATGTCTTCGTCGGCGACATGGATAATTTCTACCTTAACCTTGCGGTGTATATGCTGGAAGACGATCTGAAAACCACCGATGCCGCGGCCACCTTCGACTACGGCCGCCCCATGAAGGGCCACGGCTACACGCCCTGGACCAATGCGGAACTGGCGAAGCTGATGGCCGCCCAGGTGGCGAAGAATCGCGCGCACTGAGATTCGCTTTGTGATAGCTTTAAGGCAGGAGGTGCGCTATGAGTCAAGGCACCCCGGGCCCGCAAATCAACGTGTCGAAAATAGTGGCTGGCGGAGGCATCGCAGGTGCTATTTTCACCGCCTCCAGCATGCTGATATTTCTCATCGGCATTCCCGCGCTCCGCTATTTCCTCCCCGCGGCTATCGTTTTAGGCTGCGGAGTCGCCGCGATCATTCACTTTATCCGGCATGAGACTCCCGGCAAGTCCTGGATTCTAGCGGCCACGAAAAAATAGAGAACACTACTCGTAGCGCGGCACTGATGAAGTCAGTATGAGGCCCTCGGTTTTCCTGTTTCTCGTGGCCGGAGCGATTGGCATCTCCTCCGCACAGGTCCAACCCGCCACTCCAGCGAACCTCCCGGCGCACAAGATCCGTTCTAACGACCTGGTAAGCGTCTCCATCTACGGCGAACCGGACCTCACCCGCACCGTCCGCGTGGGCTCCGATGGTACGATTCGGCTTCCTTTGTTGCAACAAAAGGTCAAAGCCGATGGCCTCATGCCCGAAGGGCTCGAAAAAGCCATCGCCGACGCCTTCGAAGCCGAGCAGATCCTGGTGAACCCTTTCGTTACGGTCACCGTGGCCGAATACCATACCCTTCTGCCGGTGAGCGTAGCCGGCGCTGTCCGCAATCCAACCACCTTCGAACCCACCGACAAAGTGACCCTTTTGGAAGCCATCACGCGCGCCGGCGGGCTCACCCCCGAGGCCGGTCCGGAGATACTCATCTCCCGCCCATCCCAGGATTCGAGCGCGGTCCAAGCACCCCTGGTGCAACGCATTCTCGTCCGCGCCCTGATCGATGCCGCAGATCCGGCGGTAAACCTGACGCTCCAGGGCGGCGAAGAGATCCGTGTCCCGGAGGCGGGCAAGATCTTCGTCGTCGGCAACGTCAAAGTGCCCGGTGCATTCCCCGTACACGACGGCTCTGAGACCACCGTTCTCAAGGCAATTGCGCTCACCCAGGGTCTGGCGCCCTACGCGTCGAACGAAGCCTACATCTACCGCCGGGAAGCCGGATCGGGCTCGCACAACGAGATCCCCGTTGACCTGAATAAGATCATGCAGCGCAAGTCTCCCGACGTCCCGCTGGTGGCCAACGACATCCTCTACATTCCCGATCGCTCCGGAAAGCGGGCCACCATGTCGGTCCTCGAAAAGGTGTTCGCTTTCGGCGCCGGTGTCTCCACCGCCTTTATTTACATGGCGCACTAGAGAAGGCTGGAAAGCTGGCCCATTACCGTGGTAATACATAGCGTGCAGATCGCGCGGTCGAAGATTACAGCACAGGGACAGATTTCCATTCCGGCAGAAGTGCGCCGGAAGCTTGGGGTCGGTCTCGGCTAATTCTTGACAATCGGTCGCATGCGATATGTGGGGCTGAAAGCCAGTCGGCGGGCTAAAGCCCGTCCCGGCTGACGCCTTGATCCTGTGGTGGAGCGGGCTTCAGCCGGCTTCAGCCCGCCATTCACAGGGCAGATGGCCAATCTCCAGAGCCGGCTGAAAGCCGACTTGCAGGCACGATTGCCAGCCCCAGCCTACCCCCTCTGCGGAGGCCGCAGCAGCCTTCGCGGAAGCTTGGAAAAGTGGACCAGCCGCTCCACCAGCGGGATGAAACGGCGCACCGTCTTGCCGTGAAACACCAGGCTTCCGGCCACCAGCACCGGGTGCGGAATCGTAGTACAGCACCGCGAGCAGATGTCCACCTCGCCGCCTCGTCCCGCGGCGTGCAGGCTGCGCATTCGCTCCATAGGCGCTGAATTCCAAATCTCCGCGAGAGGCTTCTCGGCGATGTTGGCCAGCGGCGCGCCATCCAGCATATAGCTCTGGCAGCAGGGGTACACGTCGCCATTCTGCTTCACGTAGACCGGCCCCCGCCACAGGTAATGGCAGGGGTGCTTCCAATCTTCCGGCGCGTGGCCGGCCGGGCCGATCACGTTGGTCTCGTCCTGCTTGATGCGTACCTGGTCGACGCCGGGGATGGCGCTCCAAAAGGCCATAAAATCGCCCACCTCACCGGCATTTCCGGCCATCGCGACCATCTGCACCACCACCTGCAGCTTCGAGCGCCGCTCGTGCTTCATGCGCGCGAAGCGCACGAAATTGTCGCGCACTTTCTCGAAATTGGCGCCCTTGCGGTAGAACTCGAAGGTCTCTTTTCTGGCGCCGTCGAAGCTCAAAGTCATCTGGTCGAGCGGCGAATCCAGGATGCGCGTGGCATTGCGCTCGTCGAGAAAGGTGCCGTTGGTCGAAAGCAGCGCCGAGATGCTATGGCGATGGCAGAACTCGATGCGCTCGAAGATGTGCGGGTCCATAAACGGCTCGCCCAGGCCGATCAGCATCATGTGTTCGGCGGTTCGGCCGGCCTGGCTCACCAGCCGCTCGAAGACTTCGTCGGACATGTCGGCTTTGGGCTGTTTGTGGGTCTCGCGGGGGCACATGGGGCAGTACAGGTTGCATTTGGCGGTGGTCTCCACGATGTATTCCACCGGCAGGGCCGCCACTCGGGACCGTCGCGCAAGGTAGGCCCACAATAGTTTGGCGCGATTCCAGGCCCTCATTCCTTTCCATTGTAACCGCCGCGAAACGTTGGGGCCCGCCGCTCCGTGCGATGATGCATCAAGGAGCTGACTGCTTGAACATCATCATTTCGGGCGCCTCCGGACTGATCGGGCGCCGCCTTTTGAAAGTTCTGGCGAAGGAGGGCCACTCGCTTACCGCCCTCAGCCGGCATGCCGGCACGAATCTTCCGCCGGGCGTGCGCCTCTCGGTGTGGGACGCGGCCAGGGGCGAGCCGACCGTCGACGCACTGCGCGACGCCGACGCGGTGATCCACCTGGCCGGCGTTCCGGTGGCGCAACGGTGGAGCGCGCAGGTGAAACAGGACATCCGCGAGAGCCGCGTGGCGGGGACTCGCAATCTGGTGCAGGCGCTCGCTAAGCTGCCGCGCAAGCCGCAGGTGCTGGTTTGCGGCTCCGCGACGGGCTATTACGGCTCCCGTGGCGATGAGGTGCTGGAGGAAGCGTCCGCGCCGGGCAACGATTTCCTTTCGGAAGTGTGTGTGGCGTGGGAGAAGGAAGCGCAGGCTGCCGAGGCGCTCGGCATGCGTGTGGTGCGGGTGCGCACCGGCATTGTGCTGGACGCGCGCGGAGGCGCTCTGCCGCGCATGCTGCCGCCGTTCCGCCTGGGCGTTGGGGGAAAGCTGGGCAGCGGCAGACATTGGATGTCGTGGATTCATCTGGACGATCTGGCGGGTCTATTTCAGTTCGCGCTGGCCCAGTCGGTGAGCGGCGCGATAAACGGAGTTGCGCCGAATCCGGTCACCAATGCCGATTTCACCCGAATGCTGGCTGCCGCGGTGCATCGCCCGGCCATTTTCCCGGTCCCCGGTTTCGCGCTTCGTCTGCTCTTCGGAGAGATGGGCGACATCCTGTTGGCCAGCCAGCGGGTGGCCCCGAAGGCCGCGGAATCGGCGGGATTTACGTTCCGATTTCCGGAACTGGCGGGCGCGCTGGCGGATGTGCTGAAGGGGTAGTCGAGCCATCTAGTTCAAAGGCCTCCAGGACTTCCGCCGGTCGAAATCATATGACAAACTGGCTGGTATGGGTTACGGTATAGACGTGGAAACCGTTAAGGTCGAGTTGCCCGCCGCGCTTCTTCAAGCGGCCAAGCTGGACGCTGCCAACCTGTCCCATGAAGCCGCACGTCTTCTTGCCCTGGAGCTGTTTCGCGAAGAAAAAATCTCCCTTGGCCGGGCCGCCGAACTTTGCCGCACGCCGCTCGCCTCCTTCATGGAGTTTGTGGCAGCGCATGAGGTCTCCCCCATCCGTTACGGCATGACTGAACTAGAAGAAGACCGGCGCACTCTCTTCGAGCTCGGTTTGTGATCGTCGTCTCTAATTCATCTCCGCTTATTTCCCTTGCCAAGATCGATTCGTTCCACCTGTTGCAACAGCTCTACGGCAGTGTCACTATTTCAGCCGAAGTCTATGCTGAGGTGGTGGTGTCCGGCGCCAGTCTCCCAGGCTCATCCGAGACCTCCAGTTCGCCATGGCTTCAGGTGAGGCAGGTTAGGCGCACTGAGAACATTGCCGCCGCCCAAGAACGATTCGGCCTCGGTATCGGAGAACTCAGTACGCTCATTCTCGCCAAGGAACTTGGAGCCGACCTGGTCATTCTTGACGATCTTGGTGCGCGCAAGCTCGCACAAAGGGAAGGCTTCCGGGTCCAAGGCAGTTTGGCCATTTTAGAAGCCTGTTTCCGCAAGGGCTTCCTCGCCGATCTTCGACGAGCGTACGGGCAATTGTTGGAGCGCGGTGTCTTTCTGAACCGCGAGATCCTGAATCGGAGTCTTCAAGCTTTCAGCCTGCCCCCCATCTAGCCTGCTGGATGTCGCGCACCCCATGAAGACCGCACCATCATCTAGCCCCGCCCGCTGGCGTATAATAGTTTGAGTACCGGAGAGTCCTCGTGTCACCACGCACCTTCTTACGTTTGTTCACGCAAATTCAATTACTTCCCGTGATGGAAAACGGCGAGGAAACGCTCGTCGGCGGGCAGGCCGTGATGGAGGGCGTGATGATGCGGGCGCCGCACAGCTACTGCGTGGCGGTGCGCAAGCCGGGCGGCGAAATTGTCACCGAGGAAATGCCCCTGGCGCGTATCTCCGAAACCCACAAGATCTTCAAGCTGCCGGTATTTCGCGGCATGGGCACGCTCTATCAGGCCATGAGCCTGGGCATCAAGGCCCTGCGTTTCTCCACCAACGCCGCGCTCGACGACCCCAATATTCCCGCCGATAAGCGCATCGGCGAGATTCCGACGTGGGCCATCGCCGGCCCGCTGCTGTTTTCGCTGATCTCCTTCCTGTTTCTCTACAAGTTCGTGCCGCTGCTGCTGGTCACCAGGCTGGCGAAGATCTACCCTGCGCTTTCGGGGCGGATGCTCTTCAATCTGACCGACGGCGTCATCCGTATCGCCATCTTTCTGACGTTTCTGTACGTGCTTTCGCGTATGAAGGATATCCGCCGCATGTTCGAGTATCACGGCGCCGAGCATAAAGTGGTCTTCAATTTCGAATCGGGCCAGGAAGTGACGGTGGCCAATGCGCAGAAATTCTCCACGTTCCACCCGCGGTGCGGCACCAGCTTTCTGTTCGTGATGATGATCCTGGCAATGCCGGTCTACGCCCTGATCCCGTTCGATAACTTTGCGGCCAAACTGGTCCTCCGCATCGTGCTGCTCCCGTTGATCGTAGGGGTGAGCTACGAGCTCATCAAATTCGCGGCCAAGCGCCGCGGCTCCTTCCTGGCCACTGTTACAGCGCCGGGTCTGTGGCTGCAGCGCATTACCACCAAACCGCCGGCCGACGACCAGGCGGCCATCGCCGTCCGCGCGCTGGAAGGCGCCATGGCGCTCGAAAAATCCCAAGGTGGCGAGCTGGTCATCGCCTAAGAAATGTCCATGCAATTCGCTCAGAAGCTCGCGCAGCTCGAAAAGCGCTTCGACGAGCTCACTCAACAAATGGCCGATCCGGCCGTGATCGGTGACGCCGACAAGTACCGCAAAGTCACCAAGGAGCACTCTGAACTTTCGGAGATCGTGGGCAAGTACCGCGAGTGGAAAGACGTGGAGGACTCCCTCTCTCAGGCGCGCGCCATGCTCCAGGAGAAAGATTCCGACCTGCGCGCCATGGCCGAAGAGGAAGTGACGCGCCTCGAACCCGAGTTGGCGAAGATCGAGGAAGAGATCAGCGTCCTGCTGCTGCCCAAGGATCCCAAAGACGAAAAGAACGTGGTGCTGGAAATCCGCGCCGGCACCGGCGGCGACGAAGCCACGCTTTTCGCGGCCGAAATCTTCCGCGCGTATTCGCGTTACGCCGAATCGAAGCGCTGGAAAATGGAAGTCACTTCCACCAGCGAATCGAGCGTGGGTGGGCTGAAGGAGGTCATCGCCCTGGTGAGTGGCAACAAAGTCTACAGCAGACTGAGATACGAAAGCGGCGGCCACCGCGTGCAGCGCGTGCCGGTCACCGAGCAGCAGGGCCGCGTCCACACCTCGGCGATCACCGTGGCGGTGCTGCCGGAAGCCGACGAAGTGGAAGTCAAACTCGAACCGAAAGACATCCGCATCGACACGTTCTGTTCCTCGGGCCCCGGCGGGCAATCGGTGAACACCACCTATTCGGCGGTCCGCATCACTCACTTGCCTACCGGCCTGGTGGTTTCCTGCCAGGACGAAAAATCGCAGATCAAGAACCGGGCCAAGGCGGAGCGCGTGCTGCGTTCGCGCCTTTACGAATTGGAACTGGAGAAGCAGCAGGCGGAACTGGGCGCTGAGCGCCGCAGTATGGTGGGCACCGGCGACCGCAGCGAAAAGATCCGCACCTACAACTTCCCGCAGAACCGGGTTACCGATCACCGTATCAATTTCACCTTGCACCAGCTCGATACCGTGATGGACGGCAAGCTCGATCCGATTATCGACGCGCTGATCAACTACTACCGCAACCAACAAGCCTCATGACGCTCCGGACGGCGCTGCTCCAGGGCACTCAACTGCTCGAAGAAGCCGCTGTCGCGGTTCCCCGCCTCACCGCCGAAGTGCTGCTCTCGCATGCCCTGAAGTGCGAGCGCGTGTACCTCTACGCGCATCCCGAGCAGGAACTGCGGGAGGTGGACTGGCTGCATTACGGCCGCTACCTGCATGAGCGGCTGCAGGGCAAACCGACGCAATATATCACCAAGCGCCAGGAATTCTACGGGCGCGAATTCCGTGTGACTCCCGATGTCCTGATTCCACGCCCCGAGACGGAGCATGTGGTGGAAGTGGCGCTGGCTGTGGCCCGTGGCGCCCGAAGGATAGTCGATGTGGGCACCGGCTCGGGCGCGCTGGCGGTGACGCTGCAGCTCGAAACCGGGGCGTCCGCATTCGCCACCGACATTTCGGCCGCGGCGGCCAAGGTGGCGGCCGAAAACTGTACGCGACTGGGTGCGCGAGTGGACTTCGTGGTGTGCGACCTGCTATCGGGAATCGCGGATCGATCGATGGACTTGATCGTATCGAACCCGCCCTACGTGCCGCTGGGCACCGAACACGGATTGCAGCGCGAGGTCCGGGATTGGGAACCGCACGTGGCCCTGTTTGCCGGCGAGAGCGGCTGCGAGCTCTACGAGAGAATCGCCGCCGACGCTCCCCGGGTGCTGCGTCCCGGAGGTTGGCTGGTGATGGAGCTGGGTTTCGGAAGCGTGAACCGCGTGTCCGCGCTGTTCGAAGGGTGGGACGAAGTTCGCGTGGAGCCCGACCTGGCAGGCATCCCGCGGGTGATCGCGGGGCGAAAATGAGCCATTTCCGTCCCGCCACGGCGTATACTTGCAAGAAGTTGACTATGCCAGCTCTTCGGTACGCCAACCTTATGGACCACCTGCCGCGGGCGGCCTCGCTCGTCCCCACGCGGAACACGGCCGTGGTGATCCCCACGTACAACGAGCGGGACAACATTCCGAAAATCACCGAAGCCTTGCTGAATCTGTATCCCGACATCCATATCCTCGTGGTGGACGACGATTCCCCCGACGGCACTGCCGGCCTCGTACGCGAGATGCAGAGTCAACACCCCAATTTACTGCTCCTGCGGCGGATACGGAATCGCGGATTCGCCCCTTCGTACCGCGACGGCTTCCGCCGGGTCCTCGCGGAACCCTGGTGCCATGCCGTCATCACCATGGATGCCGACTTCTCGCATAACCCTGCCGAAATCGGCCGCATGCTCGACGAATTGACCGGCAATGACGTCGTAGTCGGGTCCCGCTACACCGCCGGCGGAACCGTGCAAAACTGGAATGTGCGCCGCCGCTTGCTCAGCCGCGCTGCCAATTTTTACGTCCGCGCCGTGCTGGGCCTGCGCGTTCGCGATACCACTTCCGGATTTGTCTGCATGCGCCGCGAAGCGCTCGAACGCATCCCCGTCGAGCATACGGCTTCCGACGGTTATGCCTTCCTGGTGGAGCTGAAATATCTGTTCCACCGCGCAGGCAACCGCATCGCCGAGCATCCAATCTCCTTCGACGAACGCCGCGAAGGCCAGTCCAAAATGTCCGTCGGCAAGGTGTGGGAATCTTTCTGGATGCCCTGGCGCATCCGATTCTACTCCTGAATATGGCAACTAAACGCGCACTCATTACGGGCATCACCGGGCAGGACGGCTCCTACCTGACCGAGCTTCTCCTGGAGAAAGGATACGACGTCTACGGCCTCGTCCGGCGCGTCGCCCTCGAGGACCCCGAGCACCGCCTCTCCCGCCTTCTGCCCATTCTGCACCGCATCCATCTCAAGGCCGGGTCGGTCGACAGCTACGCCAGCGTGCACGAAGTAGTCGCCGGCGTTCAACCTGACGAATGCTACCACCTCGCCGCGCAGAGCTTCGTCAGCTACTCCTTTGACGACGAGTTCTCCACCCTCAACGCCAACATCAACGGAACTCATTTCGTGCTCGCCGCGCTGAAGAGTGTGGTACCGGAATGCCGCTTCTATTTCGCCGGATCCAGCGAGATGTTCGGCCAGGCCGACCAGGTGCCGCAGAATGAGCTCACCCGTTTTCAGCCCCGCTCCTCCTACGGCATCAGTAAAGTCGCCGGCTTTCACCTCACCCGCAATTACCGCGAGGCATATCGCATGCACGCCTCGAGCGGCATCCTCTTCAACCACGAATCGCCGCGCCGCGGATTTGAGTTCGTCACCCGCAAAATCACCTCCGGGGTGGCCCATATTCTCTCCGGCCGCGCCAAGGATTTGCCCCTCGGCAACCTCGACGCCAAGCGCGATTGGGGCCACGCTCGTGAATACGTCCAGGCGATGTGGCTGATGCTCCAGCAACCCAGCCCGGACGACTACGTCATCGCCACCGGCGAAACCCACACAGTGGGCGAGTTCGCCCAAGCGGCCTTTGCCGAGGTCGGACTCGACTTCCGCGACTACGTCACCGACGACCAGCGCCTCTACCGGCCTGCCGAAGTCCATGTCCTCGAAGGCGATGCCTCCAAAGCACGCCAAGAACTCGGCTGGTTCCCTACCATCAAATTTGAAGCTCTCGTCAAGGAAATGGTCGCGGCAGACTGCGAAGCGATGCGCCATCCGCAGCATCAGTAGGGGCATCTGCAGGGTCCGCTATAGGCAGATTGGCAACCGGCTGGCAACCCGCAGCGGGTTAACCCGCCCCTCATTACTGAGGCTGCCGGCCTCGCCGTTCTCAATCAAGATAAAAAGAGTATTTTTTCGAAAATTCTGTTACTATGTTCCTTCGAGGGGGTGTGGTGTTTCTCATCACTCGTAGAAAACAATTTGGTCCGACGACCTTCCTCTGGGATGTAAAAGCGCCCGATGTGGCGCGCGCGGCACGTCCCGGACACTTCATCATGGCTCGCATCGACGAGCACGGCGAACGCATCCCGCTCACCGTCGCGGACTTTAACGTGGATCACGGCACGGTCACCGTGGTGATCCAGGCCGTGGGCAAAACCACATTTGAAATGATGACTTTACGGGAGGGTGACACGCTGCTCGATTTCATCGGGCCGCTGGGATTGCCCAGCCATATCCGCAAACTGGAAGGCACCGTCGTGCTGGTAGGCGGAGGATTGGGCGTCGCACCCATCTACCCGCAATTGCGGGAATACAAGTTGCGCGGCAATCGCACCATCTCCATCGTGGGCTTCCGCAGCCGCGACTTGATGTTCTGGGAAGACGAATTTCGCGCTTACAGCGACCAACTGCTGATCACGACCGACGACGGCAGCTATGGGCGCAAGGGCTTCGTTTCGCAGGCACTGGCGGACGTGCTGGCCACCGAGAAGGACGTCCGCGAAGTGGTGGCCATCGGCCCACTGCCCATGATGAAGGCCTGCTGCGACACCACGCGGCCGTTCAACGTCCCCACCGTGGTGAGCCTCAATTCCATCATGGTGGACGGTACCGGCATGTGCGGATCCTGCCGCGTCACGGTGGGCGGGAAAATGAAGTTTGCTTGCGTGGACGGCGCCGATTTCGACGGCCATCTGGTGAATTTCGACGAGCTTTCGCTGCGCCAGAAGCGCTTCCAGCGCGAAGAAAAGGCGGCTCTCGACCGCTACCGCGACGAATCCACCAAGCTCGCCAGCCTCAAAGCCGTGGAGGCCAGCGACGGCCAGCCGCGCTCCACGTGTGAGCTACCGCAACCGGTGACGACGGCGCCCGGTCCGCGCCTTCCCAAAAACCTCAAGAGTATCCCGCCCGAGCGCGTTCCCATGCCACACCAGCCGGCCGAAGAGCGGCGCCACAACTTCAAGGAAGTGGCGCTGGGGCTCGACCTGGAAGGCGCGCTGCATGAGGCCGACCGCTGCCTGCGCTGCAAGAAGCCGCGCTGCATCCCCGGCTGCCCGGTGGGCATCGACATCCCCGGCTTCATCGCCGCCATTCAAGACAAGGATTTCAAGCGATCCTACCAGATTCTGAAAGCCACCAACGCGCTGCCGGCGGTATGCGGCCGCGTTTGTCCGCAGGAGACGCAGTGCGAAGCCACCTGCGTGGTGGGCTCCAAGCTCAAGCCGGTGGCGATCGGGCGGCTGGAACGCTTCGTGGCAGATATCGCCATGGGGCGCGGGTGGGATGAGTTCCCCGAACCGTCGTCTACAGCGCAAAAAACGGCGGCGATTATCGGTTCCGGGCCCGCGGGGCTAGCCTGCGCCGGCGAACTGGCGCGCCACGGCGTGAAGGTGACCATCTTCGAGGCGCTGCACGTGGCCGGCGGAGTGCTGAAGTACGGCATCCCGGAATTCCGCCTGCCGGACATCATCATCGATGCTGAAATCGAGAATCTGAAGAAGATGGGCGTCGAGATTCGCCTCGACAGCATCATCGGCAAGCTTTTTACCATTCCGCAACTGCTCACCGATAAGGGTTTCGACACCGCTTTCGTGGGTACCGGCGCGGGATCGCCGAAATTCGCCGAGATCCCCGGCGAGGCGTTCAACGGGGTCTTCAGCGCCAACGAATTTCTGACCCGCGTCAACCTGATGCGCGGCTACCGCCAGCCGATTTACGATACCCCGGTGGGCATGGGCAAACGCGTGGCCGTGGTGGGGGCGGGCAATACCGCCATGGACGCCTGCCGTGTGTCGCTGCGCATGGGCGCGGAATCGGTAACGTGCGTGTACCGGAGGTCGCGGCGCGAATCGCCGGCGCGCGCCGAGGAACTGGAGCACGCCATCGAAGAGGGCGTGAACTTCATGTGGCTCACGGCGCCGGTGGAGATCCTGGGCGATTCCTCGGGCTGGGTCACAGGGATGCGGTGCCAGAAAATGGAACTGGGCGAGCCGGACGCTTCCGGACGCCGGCGGCCGGTACCCATGGCGGGCTCGGACTTCCTGATCGACGTGGATACCGTCATCTACGCGCTGGGCACCACCGCCAACCCGATCATCGCGCAGACCACACCGGGGCTGAAGACCAATCGCTGGGGATACATCGAAATCGACGAAAAGACGGGAATGACTTCCTTCCCAGGGGTGTTCGCCGGGGGCGATATTGTGACCGGCGCGGCCACCGTAATTCTGGCCATGGGCGCAGGCAAACGGGCCGCCAAGGGAATGCTGGAGTACATGGGAATTCTCCAGCCGGACGCACCGCAACAACCGACTACCGTAGGGAGCTTATAAATGCCATCCTCTTGTCCCAAGTGCCGCCGTGTTCTGGAAGAAGACGAGATCTGTTGCGCGCAAGTGCGCTACACCTGGCGCTGCAAAAGCTGTTTCAAACTCACCACCGGGTTTGCCATCCCGTACGGCAAGTGCTTCATGTGCGGCGGCGACCTGGAAGTAATCCCGCAGCGCGACATGGGCGACACCATGCGCTTCCAGGCCATCCGCGACGCCGTACAGTTCGAGCTGAATTCCTTCCACTTCTACAAGCTGGCGCGCGACCGGGCGAACACTCCTGACCAGCGGGCGGTACTTGAGCGGCTCTATGAGGCCGAACTGGACCACCTCCACGAACTGGAGGAGAAATACCACGCGCATCTGGACCGCGAAGTGGTGGAGCTTTCGCAGAACGAGCAACTGCTGCTCTCCAACTGGCTGTTCCGCGGCATTCAGGTCACCGGAGACTCGGGCGTTCGCGATTTGTATCAGGCGGCGCTCGAAATGGAGCGGCGCACGCGCGATCATTTCCGCAGGCTGGCTGGGGACCTTCCCGCCGGGCTCGAAAAGGATCTCTGCGGGGAACTTGCCGCTGAAGAGGAAGAGCATGTGGCGCTGCTCGAGGGCGAGCTGGAGCAGATTGGCTAAGTCGGACCGGCGCCCTCGTTACAGTGGACGCCTTCCGTCATCGTGTCCGTCTGTTGCCGATCTGAAAATGCCGCAAATCGCTCTGTCTCTACCGAAACAATCGTCTTAATAACGCCAGCCATGTTCCGGTACGGGTCCTTTCGGGCGCAGTCCGCTTGGTCTGCGTCCTGCACACTCCTCATCGTCCGGAAGTCGAATTGCATGAGCCGGAATCCACCCCAACCGCTGCCCCACGTTATAATCGAGATCGAATGGACGTGTACGAGGAACTGGTGCGTCTCCGCAATCTGGGGCAGCGGTGTGCGCTGGCCACCATAGTGGAGGTCCGCGGTTCCATTCCCAGCTACGAAAGCGCCAAAATGCTGGTGCGCGAGGACGGCTCCATCGTGGGGACCATCGGCGGCGGCTGCGTGGAAGCCGAAGTGTGGAACGCCGCCCGCGAAGTGATCGAGAAGGAACAGCCCCGCCGCCTTACTTTCAACCTGGGCCAGGATGCGGCTTACGATAACGGCCTCATCTGCGGCGGTCAACTGGATGTTTTTGTGGAACCCGTGCTGCCCATCCCGCACGCCTTTATTTTCGGCGCCGGACACATCTCCAAGAGCCTCTCCCAAGTGGCCACGCTCGCCGGCTTCGCCACCGTGGTGGTGGACAACCGTGAGAGCTTCGCCAACCGCGAACGCTTCCCCGAAGCGGCCGAGGTGCATGCCGGCGAGTACGAGGAAGTGTTTCCGCAATTGGCCATCAACGAGACCAGCTACCTGATTATCGTCACGCGCGGACACCGCGACGATATGCGGGTGCTCAAGCTGGCGCTCTCCACGCCGGCGCGATACCTGGCCATGATCGGCAGCAAGCGCAAAGTGCTGAACGTCGTCCGGGAACTGGAGAAAGAGGGCCTGGATCGCCGGGCGTTGGAGAAAATCCACGCGCCCATGGGCTTGGATATCGGCGCCATTTCGCCGGAGGAGATCGCCATCTCCGTCGCCGCCGAAATGATTGCCGTCCGCCGCGGCGCCACCTCCAATTGGCAGGCACTTTCCATGTCGGTATTCGCCGGCGGACAGGTGCCGGCCGTGCTGGCCAAGTGAGCGTCGCGGGTCTCATTCTGGCGGCTGGCGAATCGCGGCGCATGGGCTCTCCGAAGGCCCTGTTGCGATACCGCCAAGCGAGCTTCCTCGATACCTTGACGCAACTGTTCGAGCGGCGCTGTTCGCCCGTGATCGTGGTGCTGGGCGCGCACGCCGACCAGATCCGCGAAGCCGCCACGCAGCCGGCCACATTCGTCGAGAACCCGGATTACGCGCGCGGAATGACCGGTTCGATGCAGTGCGGCCTGCGCGCCGTTCCACCGGAGGCCGAGGGAGTTCTGTTCACCCTGGTGGACCATCCCGCGGCCGCGCCCGCCACGCTGGACGCGCTGCTGGCCCCCATGGATCCGCACCGGGCGCCGCTCGTCCGCGTGCCGCGCTACCGCTCGAAGCGCGGCCACCCCATCTGGTTTTCGAGCCAGCTCACACCGGAATTTCTGGCGCTCCCCGCCTATGGCCCGGCGCGCGATGTAGTGGCGCGCTACCGGGACCGCACCGAGTTTCTGGATCTCGACGACCCCGGCATCGTGGCCGACATCGACAGCCCCGAAGACTACGGGGCCCTGATGGGAGCCGGCACATGAAAATCCCTGCCGGTGCGATTTTGAAAGGAGTCGGCTTAGCGGCAGGGGTATGGCTGGTGGTGGGGCTCGGCGCGCCTTACGTCAATGCCAATCCGTACGCCGACAGGCTGCGCGGCTCGCTCTCCCGCGCGCTGGGCCGCCAGGTGGAATTCCGCAGCGCGGTGAAATTCAGCCTCTTCAAAGGCCCGGGATTTTCCGTCGAAGACGTGGTGATCCACGAAGACCCCGCCATCGGCGCGGAGCCCATCGCGTACATGGACGCCATCGATATCCGGCCCAGCATCTGGTCGCTACTCGGCGGCCGCTTCGTGGTCCACTCCATCGGCCTGGAGGGCGCGCACATCAATCTGACCAAGTCCGACTCCGGCAACTGGAATTTCCTTTCCTTCGTGAACCGCTCGGTAATGAGCGCGGCGCCGGCCATCCACGTTCGCGATAGCCGCATCAATTTTAAGTTCGGCGATACCAAGTCGGTCTTCTACCTGATGGATACGGATCTCGATATTTCCCCTCCGGGACCCGGCGCCAGCGGGTGGAAGGTCTCTTTAACCGGCAAGCCGGCGCGTACCGACCGTCCGGCGCAGGGGCTGGGATTGTTCACCCTGAAGGGCCGCTGGTTTGTGGCGCCGGAGCGCGTGGATCTGGACTTGCAGTTGGACCACTGCGGCCTGGGCGAGATCAGCGTGCTGCTTCAAGGGCAGCGCGGCAGCGTGCACGGCACCATCTCGTCGCACTTGCATCTAGGCGGTCCGATCGCCAACATCGGCATACAGGGCCGCGTGGAGGTCGCGGACGTACACCGTTGGGACCTGATGCCCGTGCAGGGGCAGGGCTGGCCGTTCGACGTCCACGGAAGCCTGGATCTGGTGCGGCAGGCCCTCGATCTGGAGTCGAATTCGGCCCGCAACACCCCACTCCCGCTTTCCATTCATTTTCACGCCAGCGATTATCTCACCCAGCCTCGATGGGCCGTCAATACCACCTGGAAAGACTTTTCGGTGGCGCCGATTCCGGAGTTGGCACGCCACCTGGGCGCCCAGCTTCCGCCCAAGTTGGACCTCGCCGGCGTAATGGACGGCGCGGTGGGTTACTCCGATGGCAACCTGCAGGGGCAGGTAGTCGTCCGGAATGGCTCGTTGACTATACCGAGCTCGCCCGCAATGCGTTTCGACCAGGCAGCTATCGCCTTCGACGGCGGCCACATCCGCCTCACGCCTACAACGGTTCGCACCCCGGACGAGGATGAGGCGCAGGTGGAAGCCGATTATGCCATGGGCGACAACACGCTGGATCTGGCCATCTCCAGCGAAGGACTGAACGTGGAATCGCTGCGTGCGCAAGTGGCGCTGGCCGCCGTGCCGTGGCTGGAGCAGGTACGGTCGGGGCAGTGGAGCGGCGAATTGCATTACCACTATGGCGTGGATCTGAGCGGATGGACCGGCCGCCTGTCAATCCGCGGCGCCGAAATCCCCGTGCCGGGACTGGCCGATCCGGTCCAACTGGCGTCGGCGAATGCGCAAATCGAGGGAGCGCGCGTGGTCCTGGACCACGTCGCGGCGCAGGTTGGCGCCAGCGCTTTTGCGGGGTCGTACACCTACGAGCCCGGCGCGGCTCGCCCCCACCGGGTGCGCTTGCGCGCGGCAAAGTTGGATGCCGCTGCGCTGGAAGCCGAGTGGATGCCCACTTTGCGGCGAAATCCAGGCCTGTTGGCGCGGGCGCTGGGCCGCACCAGCCTGCCGGATTGGCTGAAGCAGCGCTCGGTGGACGGCGCCATCCAGGTGGATGACCTCCTGATCGGCGGCGTGCACCTGCAGAACGTGCGGGCGCGCGTGCTGTGGGACGTAACGCGCGTCCAGTTCGAAGACGTGCAGGCCAAGTTCGATAACGCCGCCATTACCGGCTCGGTGGCTGTGAACCTGCGTGGCACGCGTCCGGTGTACAGGCTGGATGCCAAGGTGAAAGGTCTGAACTGGCAGGCGGGTAAGTTGGATGGACAGACGGTGGTAGAGACGTCCGGCACAGGCCTGCAACTGGTGACCAACCTGACGGCCGAGGGCACATTTGCAGGCAGCGGCTTGGATTTCGGCGGCCTCGCGGGCCGCGCGGTTTCCGGGAATTACGCATTATCGTGGGGACTTACAGCTCCGCGGTTACGCCTTACCGGCCTCAATCTGCGCAGCGAAGACGATACTTACACCGGCCGAGGCGCCACTCAGGACGACGGCCGGTTAGTCGTGGTGCTCACCGATGGCGTGAAGGAAGTGCGCGTCAGCGGGCCATGGGATAAGTTGAAAGTGGAAGAGGCGAAGTAAGTAAGTGGGACGGGCTTCAGCCCGCCATTACGGCTTCGGCGAGAGCTTCAGAGTAACCTGGCCGTCCATTCCGAAGTAGAGCAATTCGTAATCGGCGTGCTTGCCGGTGGAAGACTTAGGAAAGAACACATAACCCGCCACGGCCCGCTTGGTCTTCACGTCCGGTAACGATTTCTCCTCGATCTGCTGTTCGAGTTTGTCGTTGCCGCCGGATTGCACGGAGGGAGGAGTTGGCGTAGGGTAATTGCTGACTCCCACGCTGCTGTCAGTCGAGACACCGCCGCGTCCGTAGGGGCCCGTTCCGTAACCGATGGACTCCGCCGTTTCGACATGCACCCTGCTGGGAATCCCCGTATCGGGCGGCCTTTGTGGGTGCACATCGGTGGCCACCATATGCGGCGTGGCTGCCCGGGCTACAGTGGGGTCTTTGCCTTGCCGGAGCTTGAAATCGTCCGGAGAAACGTCGACCTCGGTATCGCCAGAGGGGAACATACCGACTTCGAAAACCACGTAGCCGTGCTTATCGAGGTCCTCGCCGAAGAGCTTCTTCACCTTGGCGGGCGCAACACAGGCGGCGCCAATGGCGACTTTACCGGAGACCTGATGCGCCGGATAGTCCTCGGCGGACCCGCGCGGCGGAATGCCATCGCCCGCGAATGCCGCAGTCAGCGTGAGAAGCAGGCAGAGAGAGCCGAGCCGGAATCTCATGCGGACCTCCGCTAACATCTTACCTCACGCTTTTCCACTTAACGCCGCAATCGTCGCACACCCTCCTGGAAAAGGCCGGTAGCACCGGCAGGCCGAGAAGCAGCCAGGTCAGAAAACTGCCGCGCTTATCGAGCCAGTAATGCGACTTACTGCTGCCGCAAGCCGGGCAGACGATGGCGGATTCGGGCGCGTCCGCGGGATCGCCCGCCGCCAGTTCCATGATGCGGAGGGCCTCGTCGATTTCCGATTCGGGAACGCGCACCTTCACTCCGCCAATGGCGTTCGACCACAGCCAATTCGTGTTGACGGTGTTGTCGTCGGCCAGAACGGCATCCACGTCGAAGGCTTCCAGCTCGGCCTTCACCAGGTTGGCCTCGCAAGCCGTGCTATATCTGCCGACGATGACGAGCTGTTCCGGCATAAACGCCTCCGATTCACAGTATATCGCCCGCCGCGCTACACTGGAGCCGTGCGGTTGCTCACGGGCCCCGCGGGCTCCGGTAAAACTCCATTCATTCTCGACTGCCTGCGACGGGCATTGCGCTCCGGAAACCACGGCGTCCGGCTGCTGGTGCCCACCGCCACGCTAGCGCAGCACTTGCAGAATCAGATCGCGCGCGAGGGATTTGTCTTCCATCGCAATTTGATTCAAACCCTCTCCGCCTTCGTGGAACCGTGGGCCGGCGAGCCTCCGCAGGCGCCCGACGCGGTGGTCTATTTGCTGGTGGAAGAGGCCGCGCGCCGCGTCGCACGGCCGGAATTCGCAAGTGTGGCCGACACCGCGGGCTTTTACGCTTCGCTCACCGGAACCATCAATGAATTCGCTTCGGCCGGCTGCGATAGCGCGCGGCTGGCGCAACATCTTCCGGATGCGCCTTTGGCGGAGGCGTTCCTCGCGGTCTACCGGGAACTCGACCGCATGTTGCAGGATCGCGGCCTGTCGCTGCGTGCGCCGTGCCTCGCGCGCGCGGCGGAACGAATCGCGCGCGAGGGCACTATCGGCATCGGCACTATCTGGCTGGACGGGTTCCACGCCCTGCCCGACCCGGAATTGGGCGTCATCGCGGCGCTCGCCCGGCACGCCGAGCTGACCCTGACACTCGACGAACGCGATCTTACCGGCGCGGTGCGGGCGCGGTTGGAGGCGATGGGCTTCCGCCATGAGGCGATCGGGCGGGCGAGGCCAGCGCCGGCCATCGCGCTGGTGCGCGCCCCGAATATGGAGCGCGAAGCCGACGAAATCGCCCGCGGCATTCTGGAGCAGGCTGCGGCCGGACGGCCGTTCCGCGAAATGGCCGTCATCGTGCGCGCGGCGGACACGTACGTGCCGCTGTTGCGGTCGACGCTCGCTCGTTTCGGCATTCCCGCGCGCTTCTATTTCGATTCACGCCTCGACGAACATGCCGCGGTTCGCTTCGTGACGTCTGCCATGGATGCCATGCTGGGCGGATGGGACTACGCGGCGACCCTCGCGGCATTGCGCCTCGCGCCCCGCTTTGCCGACTCCAACGCACTCGACCGCTTCGATTTTGCGGTCCGCGCGCAGATGCCGAATGCCGGCCTGGGAGGGCTGAAGGCGCTGGCGGAAGGGCCGGGGTCGGAAGCCCTGGCGCATAAGCTGGATACGCTGGGCGAAATCGAAGAATGGCGGCTGTTCGCGCTCACGCCGGCAAACTGGGCGGCGCGGCTGCGGCTCTTGCGAAACCTGTTCCGCCCGGCCCGGCCCGATCCCGCGGTACCCGATGGCTGGCAATTGTGGCGCAGCCAGGCGCAGGCGCTGGATCTCTTCGACCAGGCGCTGGAGGAAGCGGCGGAGGCCCTGGACGCGCGGCGGGAGATGCCGCTCGAAGCCTTCTGGCGGGCCGTCAAGGCGGTCTTGCGGTTGAAGCCCATGCGCTTCGAGGACGGCAGGCGCAACGTGGTCCACGTGCTGAGCGCGCATGAGGCGCGGCAGTGGGTGCTGCCGGTGGTATTCGTGTGCGGGCTGGTGGAGGGGCTGTTTCCGCAATTTCACGGGCAGGATCTTTTCTTCCCCGACACGGCGCGCGCGCGATTGAACAGCGCCGGTATTCGCGTGCGCACCGCGGCGGAGATGGAGCGCGAGGAGCGTGTGCTGTTCGATTCGGCGCTTACGCGGGCCACCATGCTGGTGACGCTCTCATACCCCGAGAGCGATGCGCGCGGCGAGCGCAATCTGCGCTCGGCCTACCTGGAAGATTGGACCATCGAGGAGCGGGAATCGCGCGCGGTGCGCCCACGCCCGCGCGAATTGCGCGAGCGGGAGATCGCGCCGGCAGGTATTCGCCGGCCGCGCCTGCTGGAGTTCTTAGCGCAGAGGACCGCCAAGGTATCGCCCACCGCGCTCGAGAGCTACCTGCAGTGTCCGTTCCAGTATTTCGGAACCAGGCTCCTGCGCCTCCAGCCCGCGCCGCCGCGCCCCGAAGAGCGCCTGGATTTTCTGACCCAGGGCAACATCGTGCATGAGGTACTGGCCCAATGGTACGCCCGGCCCGACCCCAAATCGGGCGACATCGCGGCGCTGTTCGAGGAAATCTTCGCCCGCACCGTCGAGGAGAAGCAGATACCCGCGGGCTACCACACCGAGCGCGTGCGCAATGCCATACTCGACGATCTGGTGGCCTTCACTCGCGCCGAGCGCTTCCCGGCAGGCGAATTTCACTCGCGCATGGAGGAGAAATTCGAGTTCGCGCTCGACGAATTGCTCATCATTTCGGGCAAAATCGACCGCCTCGATGTCGCTTCCGACGGCACCGCCTACGTGGTGGATTACAAATACAGCAACGCACAAAATACCAAGGGCCGCCGCGATAATCCGAACCTGTTGCAGGCGCCGCTCTACCTCATGGCGGTGGAAAAATTCTTCGGGCTGAAGGCCGCCGGGATGTACTACATCGGGCTGAAAGGCGGCGTGGAACCGGCCGGGTGGGAAGCGGCCGAATTGGACCCCGGCTGGCTCGACCAATCGGGCGCGCGAACGCTTGCCATCGTGGAGCAGATCCGCGCCGGCCGCATGGACGTCGCGCCGTTCGATCGCGATAAGTGCCGCTTCTGCGATTGCGCCGACGTGTGCCGCATCGAGATCGCCCAACCGGAAATCGCGGCGGAGGGAACGTGAAGTTGGACCTTAGCGGAAACCTCGGTGAGGCTCGGTGGGGCAGGCTTCAGCCCTCCCTAAAGGGGACCACGGACTTCAGTCCGGCAGCCGCAAGCTTCAACTCGTTTGCGAGAGAGCGGGCTGAAGCCCTCCCCAAAGGGGGCCCCGGACTGAAGAGGAACTTGCAAAATTCCCAGAAACCGCTTGCTGACGCGCGCGGCTCGGAAGGCGTACACGGAAGAGAAAGCAGTTACCGAGCCGGGCCCGGGGGGCACCCCGTGAGGGAGCGGCTGCACCCACGAATTTTGCAAGTTCCTCTGAAGTCCGCCCCACGGATCGGCCGGGAAATCGCGGTGGAGGGAGCGTGAAAGAAGTCGTTTACACGCCCGCGCAGCTCGCGGCGCTCGACATCGCCAGGCGTCACCGGGACGCCTGCGTGGTGGCCGGGCCGGGGTCGGGCAAGACCACCGTGCTGGTGGAATATTTCCGCCGGCTGGTGGCGGCCGGCGGCGACCCTTTGCGCATCCTGGCCATCACCTTCACCGAGAAAGCCGCGGGCAACATGCGGTCGCGCCTGGCCGCGGCGTTTCGTGACGATGCGGCGATTCGCCCGCGCCTCGAGCGGGCGTGGGTTTCGACGGTGCATGGCTTTTGCGCCCGCCTGCTGCGCGAGAATGCGGTCTTCGGGGGAATCGACCCGGAATTCAACGTCGCCGACGAGCGCGAGAGCTGGCGCCTGCAGCAGGACTCCATGGCGGACGCCCTGAGCGGCATGCTGGCCGAGCATCCGCGGCCCATGCGGGCGTTGATTCGCGGGCTGTCGTCGTATGAATTCGAAGAAGCGGTGCTCTCGGCGTACGACGCCATGCGCGGCGCGGGCGTGCGGGTGGAGGAACTGGCGAGCTTTGAGACTCCGCCGGGCACCACCAAGGCGGATATCCGCGAGACGCTGTGGGCCATCCGCCGCGAAGCGCTCACCACCTGGAATTATATGCAACGCGAGCAACTGGCGGCGGCGCTCGAGGGCGCGGAGCGCATCGTGGCGGCCGGCGGACCGCTGCGGGCGCTCGAAGCCATCGAAAACTTCTCCTGCAATCTGGCCAAATGCAAGCGCGGCAACACTGCCTACAATCTGCTGAAGCGCATGAGAGACCAGATCGACGAGGCCCAATATGCGCTGATCACGGAACACTACACCGCGGAGCGCGAAACGCTGTTCGAAATTCTGCGCCGTTTCGACCGCACGTATCGCGAGCGCAAGCGCGCCGCCGGAGCCCTCGATTTCTCCGACCTGGAAGAATTCACGGTGCGATTGCTCGAAGGGCACACCGACACCCGCGAGCGCGTGCGCGCGCAGTTCGACCATATCCTGATGGATGAATTTCAAGATACCAACGGACAGCAGGCCAGGCTCATGCGCCTGGTGCGCGCAGCCGACCGGTTCTATGCCGTGGGCGACATCAATCAATCGATCTTCGGCTTCCGGCACGCCGAGCCCGAGGGCTTCGCGCGCTATCGGGAAGAAGTGGCGGAAACGGGCGGCCGCCTGGTGGAACTGACCGATAACTTCCGCAGCCGCGCGGCGGTATTGAGCGCCGTGGAGACCATCGGTAGCGGCGCGGCGGGAATCGTCGGCCGGCCCCTGGTGGCCCGGCGCACTTTCGAGAAGCCGCGCGCGGTGTGCGTGGAGGTGCTCAGCGCCGCGTCGCTCGCGGTGGAGTCGGGCTGGGTGGCGCGCCGCATTATGGAACTGGCGGCGGAGGGCTTCGCCATGCGCGATTTCGCGGTCCTGGTGCGAAATACCGAGGTGATCGGCGAGTTCGCCGCGGCTTTCGACGAGGCAGGCATTCCCTACGTAGTGAATCGCGGCAAGGGTTTCTACGAGACGCGCGAGGTGAACGACCTCGCACACCTGCTGCGCGTCATCGCGAACCCTCGCGACGAAATCAGCCTGGCGGCGGTGCTGCGGTCGCCGCTGGTAGAGGTATCGGACGAGGCGCTGCTGGGGTTGAAAACCATGGGCGAGAATTTGGGAGCGCAATTGATGCGCCTGAATCCCGATAGCGCCGCGGAGTTCGACCCCGCGGACCGCCGCAAGCTCATCGGCTTCCGCGACCGGCTACGGGGATGGCGCGTCCGGCGCGAGTACGTGACCTTCGACCGCCTGCTGATGGAGGCCATGGACCAGTGCGGATACCGGCCGGAAGCGGGCGCGCGCGGCGCGGCCAATATCGAGAAATTCCTGGCGCAGGCGCGCGAGGCTTCGCGCCGGAAATCGCTGGACGAATTCGTGGACGAAGTGTCGCGTGTGCGCGCCTCCAACCCGCGTGAGCCCGATGCCCCGGTGGACGACGTGGCCAACGCGGTGAAGGTGATGACGGTGCATTCCGCCAAGGGGCTGGAGTTTCCGGTGGTCTTCGTGGCGGCGCTGCACAAAGGCGTGGAATCGAATCCGCCGGTGGTGGCCTTCTCGCGGCGCTACGGGCTGGGCGCGCGCTGGCGCAATCCGGCCAAACGCGAGGACAAGGACGATCTCTACCAGCACGCTCTGCGCGAAGAATGGCGGAAGCGGGAACAGCAGGAAAGCGACCGCTTGCTGTACGTCGCCATGACGCGCGCCGAAGAGCACCTGGTGCTGAGCTTTTCGGCCTGCAGGCAGTGGGCCAAAGACGTGGCGGACAAGCTCCAACTGGCGCTCGACAAGCCCGCCGACGAGATCGTAACCCGCGTGGCGCCGGATGGCAAGGAATGGAGCCTGCGCGCGATGGTGGCCGAACAGGCGCCCGAACTGGTGAAACACGCGGACGAAATCGTGGAGTCCGGCATCCCGGAAGAACAGTTGGTCGACTGGCCGGAAGTGGCCGGCGGGCAGGACACCAACGCCACCGTGACCGCGCTGGCGAAATTCGCGAGTTGCCCGCGCGAATATTTCCTGAGCCACTATGTGGGTTTCGAAGGCCGCCCGCGCAAGCCCGTGGAGGACGATGCGGCGCTGCCCGCGAGCGAGCTCGGCACACAGGTGCACGCGCTCCTGGCCGGAACTCCGCTGGCGGAACCGGATCCCGAAGCGGTGCGTCTGGCCGGCGTTTTCCGGCAGAGCGGCTTGGGGCGGCGGGTGGCGAAGGCATCGCGCGTGGAACGCGAATTCGACTTCCTGATGTCCGTGGAAGACCTGGTAATCCGCGGGCAGGTGGATTTGTGGTTCCTGGAAGGCGGCGAACTGGTGATTGTGGACTACAAGACGGACGATGTCACCGCGTCGCAGGCCCACCAAAGGGCCCGCGATTACGCTCTGCAGCTACGGCTTTACGCCCTGGCGGTGGAGCGGATCGCGGGCCGCGCCGTGGATCGCGCGTGGCTGCATTTCTTGCGCCCCAATGTGCCCGTGGAGGTGGATCTGGCGCCCTCACTGCTCGATTCGCCCGAACAGACCGTGCGCGAGTTTCAAGAAGCGCAGTCGAAGGGAGAATTCCCGTTGAACGAAGGGGAGCGCTGCATGCGGTGCCCGTTCTATAAGGATTTGTGCCCGGCGAAGTGACGCGGGCGGGCTGAAGCCTAATGCCACATAGTTTTCCCAAGGATGGAATTCCTGCGGAAATCGGGTGGGGCAGGCCCGCTGGCCTGCGCGGGACGCCCTCGTCCCGCTCCTGCTGTGGATTCGGGCGCCTGGCGTCGCGAAGAGGCAGACTAGGGGGTCGGCGGGCCCCAAGGGGCACCCCCATGGGCGTCCGCCCCACTATTTAGGCAGATGCCCGGGAGTGGGAAAAGTGAGTGGCATCGGGCTGAAGCCCGCCCCACGAAATCTTACCGGCCGGTGTGCGGAGTCGCCACGGCCGCCTTCTTTTCCATTTGAAAGAGCTGCTGGAATTGGGCCGCGGGCAACGTCACCGTGACATTCACGGCGGTGCCCTGCGCGTTGACGGAGAAGCCTTGCGCCAAATTGGTCATCTGCGCGTTGTTCTGCGACTGCATCTGCGCCAGATTCACCAGGAACTGCATGGTATTGGCCAGTTGGGTGGCGTCCGCGGCGTTATCGGCCTTGATGACGGCTGTCCCCACCACCGAATTGCCGAACTTCACCCCGCCCGCAATTTGTTGGACCTGTTGCAGGACTCCGGCCATGGGGCTGCTCGGCGCGGTACCGGCCGGCGCTCCGGATGCCGCTCCCGAAGGAGCCAGGGAAGCAAGCGGCACCGTGGTGATAATCCAGGCATCCTCAGAGGCGCTCCACTGGTTCACCTGGGCGAGTACCGCGGAGGGCAGCGAGGGGCTCGAACCGGAACGGTCGATGGCCGCTTTCACGCTGCCGATATCGCCCGCGACCGCCAGAGTCGAACTGAGGAATGCGATGCCGGCCAGTTTCTGGGGATCTTCGATGATGGTCGCTCCGTTGTAGACCTCCGTCACCGCGCCTTTGGCGGTGGCCAGAGTGGCTATCGTCGGGTCGAAAGTGCCGCGCGCCAGCAGCAAGCCGGTCGGAGTCGTGCTGCCCGGCGTGGCGTCGGTGGCCGCCAGCACCTGGTCCACGTCGCGGGTGGGGTCGAAACCGGTGAGCGCGATCAATTGCTGCAACGCCGTGCTATTGGACTGGATCTGGGTCAGCACGTACATACCGAAGGGAGAAGCCTTGGCGGAATCCACGTTGACCCCGGCCAACACCTTGGCGTCGGGCATCACCAGGCTGAGTAGTTGAGAATCGGCAGGGAAGGCAGGCAGCACGCCGGCGAAGGCGGTTAACAGGGTCGCGGTGGTAAATGTTCGTGCGTTCATACAAGTCAGGACGGCAGCTTTTCCTGATTATTAGCACGGATGGAATCAGGCCAGGATGGGCACTTGCTCCACCACCTCGATGCCGAAACCTTCGAGCGCGACAATTTTGCGCGGATGATTGGTGAGCAGGCGGATGGTGTGCAGGCCAAGGTCGGAAAGAATCTGCGCGCCCACGCCATGTTCGTGCTGCAACTGGCGCTGCCCGGCGGCCTCTTTATAGTGCATGAAATCGCGGCCGTGATCGGGCCGGAGGCCGGGGCCGGTGCCGTGCAGGTAGACCAGCACTCCGGCGCCTTCTTCGGCAATACGGCGGAGCGAGCGCTCCACCAGGCGGTGGCAGTCGCAGTCCCGGGAGCCGAAAACATCGCCGTATAGACAGCGGGAATGCATGCGGACCAGCACGCGCTCGGCGCCGGCCACGTCGCCGCGCACCAGCGCCATGTGGTATTCGGGGTTGAGATCGCTGGCGTAGGTGATGGTGCGGAATTCGCCGGCGTCGATGTGGACTATGCCTTGGGCCACGCGGCGGACGAACTTTTCGTGCTTCATGCGGTAGCGGATGACTTCGGCCACGGAGATCATCTTGAGGCCGTGGCGGGCGCAGAATTCCTCGAGTTGCGGCACCCGGGCCATGGTGCCGTCTTGGTTCATGACTTCGCAGATCACGCCGGCGGGCGTCAGTCCCGCGAGGCGCGCGAGGTCTACGGAAGCCTCGGTCTGTCCGGCGCGCACCAGCACTCCTCCTTCGCGCGCGCGGAGAGGAAAAACGTGGCCGGGACGGGCCAGGTCGGAGGGGCGGCAGGCGGGATCGATAGCGGTAAGGATGGTGCGGGTGCGGTCGGCGGCGGAGATTCCGGTGGTGACGCCTTCGCGCGCGTCGATGGCCTCTGTGAAGGCAGTGCCGAAAGTGGAAGTATTGTGCGGGCTCATCAGCGGGAGGCGCAGATAGTCGCAGCGTTCGGGCGTGAGGGCCAGGCAGATGAGCCCGCGGCCGTAGGTGGCCATGAAATTGATGATCTCGGGAGTAATCTTTTCGGCCGCTACAGTGAGGTCGCCTTCGTTCTCGCGGTCTTCGTCGTCCACTACGATGAGGATGCGGCCGGCGCGAATTTCTTCAACCGCTTCGGGAACCGGGACGAAAGGCATGACCTCATTGTATCGGGCGTCGCCGTGGCGCGAGGTGGAATGGGCACCGAGCTGCCCTCATGTTTGAATCAGTTCCGTAAACGCCGAGCGTGTTGGTCAGGCTCAGTACTGCCCTCGGAAATGGCTTTTGCTGGATGATCATTGAAAGCACCTTAAGAAACCATACGGGATTGCGTTTTCGAGCCAGTACGAACCACCCGGCCCTACGTTAAGATAGAGAGCTGGGCAGGATTTTTCCCAGCGCCAGCTTTCCATGGCCCAGTTCCCTCGATTCTTGCCGTTATTGCCGAATTTGACGCTCCGCGCCGTGGTGGATATCCTCGTGGTGGCGTTCCTGGTGTATCAGGCGCTTATGGTGGTGCGGGGTACTCGTGCGGGCCACATTCTCCTGGGCATTTTCATGATGGTGGCGCTCTATGCGATATCGGTGTGGGCCGGCCTGGAGGCCTTGCGGGCGGTGCTTTCCTTCATCGTGCCGCTGGTCGGGCTGGCCATCATCGTGCTTTTTCAATCGGAGATCCGCCGTACGCTGGCGCGGCTGGGGCGAAAGCGATGGCTGGGATTCGGCGCCGGGTATCGCGCTCCCGAGTCGGTGAACGAGATCCTCATGGCGGTGGAAGCGATGGCGCCGAAGAAAGTGGGCGCGCTGATCGTTCTGGAGCGCGATATCGGGTTGCGCACCTTCATCGAAAGCGGCGTAGCGTTGGAAGCGCGCATCACGCGCGACCTCCTGTTGTCCATTTTTGCGCCGGGCCTGCCGCTGCATGACGGCGCGGTGATCGTGCAGAAGGATCGCGTGGCGGCGGCAGCCTGTTTCCTGCCGTTGACCACTACGCCGGCGCTCGCGCGCGACCTGGGGACGCGCCACCGGGCGGCCATAGGCATCACGGAAGAGACCGACTGCCTCTCCATCGTGGTCTCCGAAGAGAACGGACGAATCTCGGTGGCCGCCTTCGGCGAGCTGGTGCAGGGACTGTCGCTGGCCGAGCTCCGCGAGCGCATCAACCGCCATTTCGAAACACGCCACCCGGGTATCGTCCGGATCGATGAAAGCCCCGCCGATATTCCGCTGGCGGCTTCCAACGGCGACGGGCCGGCGGACCCGCCGCGAATGCCGGAGACGCGGCCTCCCGAGCGGGTGAATCAGCCATGAAATGGGGCAAAGCGCTGTTCCGCCTGGTGACGCGGAATCCCGGCTGGAAACTGCTCTCGCTGGCTATCGCGGTGGTGGTGTGGGGGGTGGTGGCCAACGAGCCCGAGCTTTCCACTTTCGCCACGGTGGGCGTGGAGTACCGGAACCTGCCGGACGATCTGGAGATCAGCTCCGACCCGGTGAGCACCGTAAAACTGGAATTGCGCGGACCCTCCGGAGAGCTGCGCGGCGTGGGCGATGGCGGCGCGAGCCCCGAAGTGATTTTGGACATGTCCGACGTACGGTCGGGCGACCGGACTTTCCCAATCGGCGACGGCAACGTCAAACTGGTGCGCGGCGTGCAACTGGTGCGGGCAATTCCATCGGAAGTGCGGTTTCGCTTCGAGCGGCACGCGGAACGCACCGTGAAAGTGGTTCCGCGTTTCCGGAATAGGGACGGCTACGAGGTGGCGCACTTCACGGTGAAGCCCGATTACATCGCGATCGCCGGTCCGGCCAGCCACGTCGCGGTGGCCGATTCGGTCCTGACGGATCAGATGAATATCCCGGCCACGGAGGGCTCGTTCGATTACCCGGTGAACACCTACGTTGACGATCCTTACATTCGCTTTCCGGCACTGTCGCGGGTGACAGTAACGGTGACAGTCAGAAAAAAATAGCGCACCACAACGGACAACAAAGGAAAAGAAGAAGAGTGGGAAAACAACTGTTCGGTACGGATGGCATTCGCGGTGTGGCGGGAGAATATCCGCTGGACCCGGCAACCATCTACGCGTTCGGACTGGCGCTGGGACACGATGCGGCGCGGCTGCAATCCAGCCCGGAGATTTTGATCGGCGCCGATACGCGCGAATCCGGCGGCTGGATTGCCGAACTGGTGGCCGGCGGGCTGGAGCAGGCCGGCGCGCGGGTGCGCTATGCCGGAACGATCACCACTCCCGGGGTGGCCTATTTGACCCGCTCCGAGCCGTTTCTGGCTGGGGTGATGATATCCGCGTCCCACAATCCATACCAGGACAATGGACTCAAGGTATTTGCCCACAACGGTTTCAAATTGCCGGATGAGGACGAGGAGATCGTCGAACAGGAGATTCTGCGGCTGCGGGATACGGGCGTTGCTCCCCAGCGGGCGGCTCTCCAAGTCGATGACGAGTGGGCGCGGAAGTACCTGGATTTCCTCAGCTCGCTCGCGACGATGCGCCTGGATGGCGTCAAACTGGCGATGGATTGCGGCAACGGCGCCGCTTACCGGTTGGGTCCCGAACTGTTCCGCCGGTTGGGCGCGGAAGTGGCTACGCTCTGCGTCGAGCCCAACGGACGCAATATCAATCTGCATTGCGGCGCTTTGCACACGGAAGGGCTGCAGGCAGCGGTGCTGGCCGCCGGCGCCGACTTTGGCATGGCCTTCGACGGCGACGCTGACCGCGCCATTCTGGTGGCCAGGAGCGGAAAGATAGTGGACGGCGATGCCATGTTGCTGGTATTGGCGCGCGCCATGAAGGCGGCGGGCCACTTGAAAGAGGACACCGTGGTGGCTACCGTGATGTCCAACCTGGGCCTCGAAAAAGCGCTGGAACGCGCCGGCATCCGCATGGTACGCATGCCCGTGGGCGACAAATACGTGCTGGAAGAGATGGTGCGGCTGGGCGCATCGCTGGGGGGAGAACAGTCGGGCCACGTGATTCTGCGCGAGTTTGCCACCACCGGCGACGGGATGTTGACGGCATTGCGCACCATCGAGACTGCGCGCGCTGCGGGTACCGGTTTGGACGAACTGACGGCCGACCTGCGGGTATTTCCGCAAAAGTTGGTAAATGTGCGTATCCGGGAGAAGAAGGAACTCACGGAAGTACCCTCAGTGGCCCGCGAGATTGAGCACGTCGAAACGGCTTTCGCGGGCACCGGACGGGTGTTGGTTCGCTTTTCCGGCACGGAACCGCTGGCGCGCGTGATGGTGGAAGGGGAAGATGCGCAACAAGTGGAGAGTTTCAGCGCCCGAATCGCCGACGCAATCCGGCTGGCGATGGGGGCTTAAAGAATCCTGCGCGGCAAACAAAGCACTTGGCGGATTCCCAGGGGAATCCCCCATCAAATAGCAACCTTTACCCCGACTGTAACGTCATATTAATGTCGAGAGTTTCTTCGACTTTGTTCCGCGGGCCTTTTGGCTTTCCACGGAACGGGCCGGCGGGTGAAACCTCCGAGCACCCGCCGGCTTATTTTCCTTCGCCTCTAATCCGTACGTTTCAATACCAGCGCTGAGTTCTTACTGCCGAACGCGATGCAGTTGGCCACGGCATGCTCGATGGTCAGACGGCGTCCCGGACTTGGAATGTAATCCAAATCGCAATTGGGATCGGCCTCTTCCAGGTTGATGGTAGGAGGCACCACGCCGTCGCGCATGGCCAGCAGAATTACCGCTACTCCGGCGGCTCCGCAGGCGCCTTGCGGATGGCCGATCAGACTTTTCAGGGAAGAACCGGCCAGTTTTTGGGCGTGGCCATTGAAGGCCAGCTTCACGGCGCGGGTTTCCACACGGTCGTTCAGTTCGGTGGAAGTACCGTGATAATTGATGTATTGCACCTCGCTCGGTGGAATGGCGGCTTCCTCCAGGGCCATTCCGATGGCGCGCGCGGGCTCTTCGCCACACTCTTCCAGCCGCACGCGGTGATAGGCCTCACAAGTGGAGCCATAGCCGGAGATTTCGCCATAGATGTGCACCCCGCGCGCTTTGGCCTGTTCCATTTCCTCCAGTACGAAAAACCATGAACCCTCGGCGATCACGAAACCGTCCCGGTCGCGGGAGAAGGGGCGGGAAGCGCGCTGCGGCTGGTCGTTCCAGCGGGTACTCATGATGCGCATGAGCTGAAATCCGCGCAGGATCAAGGGAGCGATGGGAGCGTCCACCCCTCCGGCCACGATGGTGGTCAGGTGGCCCGACCGGATGGTGCGAAACGCATATCCCAGGGCATCGGTGGAAGAGGTGCAGCCGGTCGAAACGATATGGCTCAGTCCGCGGAAGCCGAAGCGCATGGAAACTTCGCTGGCCAGCGTGCCGATGGTGGAAGTGGGAATGGTGTAAACGCTGCACTGCTTCGTGTGGCCGGTGTAGAAAAGACGATATTGCTCCTCGGTAAAATCCTGCGCGCCGCCGCCGGAACCCACGATCACGCCGATCTGGCGCAGTTGGTCGCGCGACATGGAAGCCGGATCGAGCCCCGCATCGGCCACGGCTTCGGCCACGCTGGCGGCGGCCAAGGGAACGGCGCGCGACACATGCGGCCGGTCCTTGATCTCCACGTACTTCTTCTCGTCGAATTCATCGGGCACCTGGCCCGCTACCTGGACGGCAAAGCCCGACGGATCGAAACGGGTGATTCTTTTCACCCCGCTCTCCCCATTGACAGAGGCTTTCCAAAAAGGTTCCCGCCCGATACCGTTGGGACTCACCGCACCGATACCCGTTACCGCTACGCGAAGCATGATTTGTTTTCCGGCTTTTTGCCTTAAGGCCTTACGTCAGTATAGGCTGATTCTATGGACGCTGCTACCGAGGGCCAATCCGCCAAGCTCCGGCTGGCCACATTCCTGGCCGGTCTGGAAGGCGGCACCGTCGGCGTTTTGTGGATGCTGACGTGGCTAGGAGTGAGCTCCATGTGGCAACAGCGCAGCTTCTGGGCGCCCGAGAACCTGATGGCCACGGCTTTCGACCGCAACTCCACTCTGGCGCCGGTTTTCACGTGGGCCACCTGCGCGGGCCTGGCGTTGTATGTGTTGATTTACAGCCTGCTCGGCGCGGCGTTCTCGTCGGTATTACGCGACCGCGTACCGCCCAGACGCGCGATGCTGCTGGCTGTAATTTTCGCGATCGCGTGGTATTACTTTTCTTTCCGCTGGACCTTCAAATTCACGCTCCCGCTGGTGGCGTTGCTGCACGTGGAGCATGCCACGCTGGTGGGCCATCTTCTCTATGGAACTATGCTGGGGCGATATCCGATCTATGTGCACCGGCTGATGAACACCGCTCCCCCGGTGGCGACACCGCCGCAGGAGGCGCCGGCGGTGGAAGCGCCTGTGCCCGAAGGGGTCGCGGCGGAAGCCAGGGAAGAGCAGCGGGAGGGACCGGCGGGGGAGGTGTAGACTCGAAGAGATGCCAAGCACGAAAAAGACGCCGGCGCCTGAGTTTCGGTCGGAGGATGAGGAGCGCGAATTCTGGGCCGGCCACGACTCGACGGAGTTCATCGATTGGCAGTCCGCCCAACGCCGCAAGTTTCCGAACCTGAAGCCGTCGTTGCGGACCATTTCTCTGCGGCTACCTGTTTCCATGATCGAGGATCTAAAAAGTCCTGGCGAATAAACGGGACGTACCTTATCGGTCGCTGCTCAAAGTATTTCTGGCCGAACGGCTGGAGAAAGAGCGCCGGCGCGCATAGTTGAACAAAGGGGTGGTCTCGCGTACCGAAGGTGCTTCGTGACACGGCTCCATCCGGGTGGCGGGTCTAGCTAGCGAAACAAGCGGGGATCGAAATGAAACAGCGCCGGTGGATCGATCGCGATATCGGCGAAGTCCGGGTGGGCTGGATTGAGGAGATAGTTGTGTTCGAATTGAACGACCGCGGATGTCACTTCCAGAACGGCTGACTCTTTGGAGTCGATCCACCAGTCGCCGAGTTCTCGCGGACTCAAATCCCGCAGATCGTCCCGAAGGCGGAGGTCTTGCTCGGTCGCGATATTCAAGTCGTCCGGGAGAACCGCCGCGACGCAGACGTAATTGGCCGGAAAGTCCTGCCAGGACAGATGAACCAGATTCTCAAGCACCGCCAGCGAAACGCTCTCGGCCATGTACACTACGGCGCGCCCGGGAGAGTTCCACCGGCCGCCAACGAGTCTCGCACCCTCGCCGTCCAACCGGGCGTAACGGAACCGGCAGACACGGTAAACACGGCGGGCCATCAGGATGGGATATTGTGTTCGATTCGCGTGAGCGTTCGTTCCACCGCCGCAATTCCCTCATCGGTGGCAAGCAGTTCGGCCGGAGTTCGGTCCCCTAGAATTGGCAATGGCGTTGACAACCAATGCGTGGCTTTCTGCTCGTCGCCAAACACCGCAACAGCGTGAGCGATTACTGGCACCAGGCGAGAGACCACAGCCGGTGAGGTCATATCCCCATTCTACGCCCTCAGAACTCCACGCGCGCCTGGAACGCCACCATCCGCGGCGAGCTGTCTCCGCCCAGTCCGACTCCCAGCAGACCCGTGGGCGGCGATGTGGGGTAGCTTAGGGCGCCGAACCCGGTCTCAGTCGCGGGTTTGCCCGGAATCCCCGCGTATCCCAGCACCGGCAGACCGAAATTCGGATGGTTCAGGATATTGAAAAACTGGCCATCGATACGCAGCTTGACCCGCTCCGTCAGCGGGAACCACTTGGTGAGATACAGATCGCTCCAGAAGAAATCGGGACCGCGCAGTGCGTTTCGGCCCAGATTACCGAACTGGCAGTTCGCTGGGGTGTCGCCGCCGGTGCAGGCGCCGGTGCTCGGATCGACGGCCGAAACAAACGCATTGGGGTTGAGCCACTGTATCGAGCCGGGCTGCGTCACGCCGGGAATGGGGTTGTGATCGTACAGCGGCACTCCGGGAACCACGCTGGCATATTGTGGCCCACTGCCCTGCAGGATGCCGTTCCCGTTAGCAGAATAGGGCGCGCTCAAGACCGAAAACGGCAAGCCGCTATGCCAGAACACCGTGCCCGAGAGCTGCCATCCATTGAGAACCCCAGCCAGCACGCGATTTCGGAATCGCAAGGGTAACTGGTAGACGTACTCCGCCGTAAGATTATCCCGCACGTCGTAATCGCACGGACCGTACTGGCGTCTCAAATCGCCCGGCAGCGGCGAGAGAATAGCTCCCGCGGCAAAGGCCAGGAATCCGCCGTTCGAAACCGTATCCATGCAATGGCTCCAGGTGTAGTTCACGTGGACCTCAAGCCCGTGAGCCAGCCGCTTGTCGGCGGTCAATTGGAGGCCGTTGTAGTGGCTGTTCGCGCCGGTGTTCAATTGTGTCACCGGCCCAAAGCGCGGATCTTCCGGCTGCCCATACGGAAACGGCGCGAAGCAGCCCTGGCACACGGTCTGATACCCGTTGACCTGCGTCTCATACGGCTGGTTGACCGCGCGCGTGCCCACATATTGCGCCCGCAGATTGAGCGTGCTGCCGACCTGATGCTCCACCGCAAAGCTCCACTGTATGAAATAGGGCGCATGGAGCCGGCCATCCGGCACGGCGATGATGGCAGTCTGCGGAAGGCAGGTGCTCGGATTGGCGAGGGTCGACGCGCACGAGAGCTGGCCTTGCGCGAATCCCGCCTGGAACTGTCGATCCGCGGCCGCCGTGGCATCGACGGCGCTCGCGGGAACTCCCGATGCAATCGCCGTTCCGCCGGCCGTGCCGAGCAGCCCTCCCTGAAAGGTCGCCGAGTATGGAGGATTCCCGCCCACCGTATCGGCCACGCTGCCCGGCAGAATATCGCTGAACAGTCCGAATCCGCTGCGCAGCACGGTGTCCGGTGCGATTTGCCAGGCGAGCGCCGTGCGCGGCTGCAGGATCGCGGCCGGCGTGGCGGCAAAAACCGTGGACTCGCCCGTCCGGATCGCCTGGTCGAGCGGCTGATTCATGTCGTGGGAAATGGAGCCGAACGACCCGGCAAGGCGCGCCACGGCGTCATGCGGATTCATCGGATTGGAGTTGTAAGTGTCGCGCAGGCCGAAGGTCCACGTGAGGCTGCGCGTGAGCCTCCAGGTATCCTGCGCATAGAAGTCGAGGTTGAGAAAGCGGAACGGCTGCGAATCGGCCAGCGGATAAGTTGCGGAAGCCGTGGACGCCACACCATAGATGAACTGCGGCAGGGTGTTGTAAGTCACCGTGGGAACTGTGCCTTCGCCGAAATCGTAATCGTTGAGGCGGAAGATGCGGGTGTTGGTCCCGAAGCGGAATTCGTGCGGGCCGTCGGTCCATGCCAGATTGTCGTTGATGAAAAAGCGCGAGGCGCGGCGTCCCTGCACCCAGGTATTGTCGAGCCCGCCGAGCGTGGTGAATGGCGCGTTGGCGCCGCTGCCCTGGAGCACGATGGGAAACGCCGCCAGCGTCTGCTGCAGGTTGTTGGGGCCGAAGAGACTCTCGTACCAGGAAAACGCGGGGTTGAAGTAATTCACCAGGCGCCCCGAGAAGACGTGCGTGTATCCCGAGGCGAAGGAGTAAAGCGGTTGCGGAGAACTGGCGTTGAAAATCGGGTTGATGGGGTCGGTATAAGCGGCCTGCAGACCGGTGTCGGCTTGAAACCGGAACCAGGCGGTGTTCGCGGCGTCGATGTTGTAGTCCATGCGGGCGGTCTGCACCTGCTCGCTATCGTCGCTCGAACGGGACACGCTCTGGCGATTGGCGCAGCCGTTTCCGTTGGGTGGATCGCCGCCGGCGCTGCTGCCGTCGCTGTTGAACGGGCAGCCGAGAATCGCCAGCGGAGTCCCCGCGGTGTTGCCGTATAACGAGAACATCTTCCGGTAGAAGGGCACGAGTTGAGGCTCCGGCTGATATGCCGACCCGGTGACCGAGTCCACGCCGCCGAGGGGCAACTGCTGCAGCACGTACGCCTCAAGCGCGGCGGTAGGCACGGTAGTAGCGGTGACGATCGGCAGCGCGATCCGTATCCATTCGGAGTCGAAGAAGAAGAACAGCTTGTCGTGGCGGATCGGGCCGCCGAGACTGCCCCCGAAATGATTCACCGTGGAGCGCGGCTGGTGATTGCCAGCGGTGGCGTTGGTAAAGAAATCGGCGGCGTTGAAGCGGGAGCCGTTCCAGAGCTCGTAGAGGTTTCCATGAAACCGATTGGTCCCGGATTTGGTGACATAGTTGACCTGGGAAGCGCCATAACGGCCCTGGTCGACCGCGTACGAAAGGGTGTTGACCGTCACCTCGGCGATGGAGTTCAATCCCAGAACGAGATTGGTGGAAAGTCCGCTGTTCAGGTTGGTCAGCGGATCGTTGGTTTCGAGCCCATCGACGATGTAGCCGTTGGAGAGCGAGGGCAAGCCGTTGAACTGCACGTTTCCATAGCCGTTGGTGCCCCCGACGAAGTCGTTGCTGCTGCCGGCGGTGTTGATGAGCGCGCCGGCCGCGAACTGCAGCGGATAAGTCATGTCTCCGCCGGGATTCGGAAGGTCTTCGAGGGCCGCGGCGGCGAGAGTCGTGGAGCTATTGGGATTCTCCGGATTGAGTTGAGGCGCCTGCTCATGCACTAAGATGCTCTCACTCGCGGACGCGATGGCGAGCTTGAAATCGACCGTCTGTTTCTGTCCCAGACCGGCCGTTACGGCGCGATTCTCCTGCGTTTCAAAGCGGTCCGCCTCGGCTTTCACGGAGTAGATGCCGGGCTTCAATTGGGGGAAGCCATAGCGGCCCGCGTCGTCCGTCCGGACGGTGCGTTTCATGCCGTTTTCGCTGCCGGTGAGGGTCACGGTTGCGCCGGGTATCGCAGAACCGGCCGGGTCGGTGACCGACCCGACGATCGCGCTGGTGGTCTCGCCCTGCGCCATCGCGCGCAGGCAGCAGAACAAGGCAGCCACGATCACCAACCCGGTTTTAGGCATGCCTAAATAATAAGGTAAATGGCGCGCGCCGTCAAGTTGCGGCCGGGCATACTGCGCAGTAGGCTAGGGTTTAGTGCTTCCTAAGCCGAATACGGAGTCCGTTGACGACTACTTGAAGGCCATCCTGGAACTGGGTGGCGAGAACGAAGAACGGGTGGCTTCCAACTCACTGGCCGGGCATCTGGGCATCCGCGCGGCATCCGTTACGGGGATGCTCCAAAAGCTGGCCTCACAAAAGCCGCCGCTGGTGAAATACGAAAAGCACCACGGCGTGCGGTTAACGGCGGCCGGAAAAATGCGCGCCCTGGAAGTGCTCCGCCATCATCGCCTGCTGGAGCGCTTCCTGCACGACGTCCTCGATTATCCCTGGGACGAAGTCCACGATGAGGCCGAGCGGCTGGAACATTTCATCTCCGAGCGGCTGGAAGACCGCATCGCGGCGAAATTGGGAGACCCGCAAACGGATCCCCACGGTCACCCGATTCCCGAGCGCAACGGCGCGCTGCCAGCCCGTGAAGAGGTGCTGCTTTCCAGATGGGCATGCGGCGTACCGGCGGTGATCAGCAGCGTATCGGACCGCGACCCCGCCGCTTTGCGCGAGATGAAACGGCTGGGATTGAGGCCTGGAGTGGCCGTCACGGTAGAAGCGGGAACGCGCAGTCGATCGCTGAGTGTTCGGGTAGGCGACAGCGGGGAATCGGTGCGTTTGAGCCAGGCGCTAGCGGCGGGAATTTCGGTGATTGCGGGGCCTGCGAATTAGGATTCAACGTGGAGACGCTGATAAGCGGACGCATAGCGGACGGGCAAAATGCATTATTAGCCGCCGATGAACGCAGATAAACGCCGATAAGAAATCTTGTTTTATCGGCGTTTATCTGCGTTCATCGGCGGCCAGTAATTGTCAGCCTCGTGAACTTCCGGCGTTACGCCAGTTCCAGATCGATGCGCTTGGCCGCGGCGTCCAGTTTCACGATGCGGAAGCTGCGAATCTGGCCGGAGCGCGGGGCCTCGCGGCGGGCGGCGGCGCCGCCTTGCCCGCCTTTCCACTTGGATTGCAGCATGGTACTGAGCGACGAAAGGTCCACCTTCGGATCGGCGGCCTTCTCCGTTATCTCCGGAGCTTCGTTGTTCAGCCGGCATGAGCCCGAGATGCCTTCTCCCAGTTCCACGCGCGCGCGGCCTCCGGAAACTTCCACCATGCGGCCGGTTACCACGTCGCCTTCCTTATGCTCGGCGATATATTCGTCGAGGCCGGTGGGAACGAGTTGCTTCATGCCCAGACGCAGCCGCCGCTTTTCGGAATCGATCTCCAAGACCTGTGCCTTCACGATCTGGCCCTGCTTGAGCGCGTCCTGCGGATGGTTGAGGCGCTTATCGGCGCTGATGTCGCCGACGTGGATCATGCCTTCCACGCCCTCGGCAAGCTGCATGAAGGCGCCGAAACCGGTCATGCTGACGATCGGCCCTTCCACCACCGATCCGGCGGGGAACCGCTGCTTAATGTCGGCCCAGGGATCGCCGATAGCCTGCTTGAGGCCCAATGAAATGCGGCGGTCGCCCTGGTTTATGCCCAGGATCACTACTTCCACCTGCTCGCCCGGCTTGACGATCTCGGAAGCTTTTTTCATCTTCTTCGACCAGGACATTTCGGACACGTGAATCAGCCCTTCCACGCCCTTGTCGAGTTCCACGAAAGCGCCGAATTCGGCCACCCGCGTGACCGTACCCGTCACCCGGTCGCCCACCTTGTACTTCTCGTTCACCAGATCCCAGGGGTGGGGCAGCAGTTGCTTCATGCCCACGGAAATACGCCGCTTGGCGGCGTCCACCTTGAGAACCTTGACTTGCACCTGCTGGTTGACGGCGAGCGCGTCGGCCGGCTTGTTGATGCGGCTCCAGGAAATGTCGGCCACATGCAGCAGCGCGTCCACCCCGCCGATGTCGACGAAAGCGCCGAAATCGGTGAGGCTGCGCACCGTGCCTTCCATGGTCTCGCCTTCTTTGATCTCGGTGTAACGGCGCTCTTTGGAGGCGCGTTCCTCTTCCTCCAGGACGGCGCGGCGGTCCACCACCACGTCCTCATCCGCGACGTCGAGCTTGATGATGCGGCAGCGGATTTCCTGGCCAACGAGCTTTTCCATTTCGGCGGCGTCTTTCGCGCCGCTGCGGGAAGCGGGCATAAAGGCTCGCACGCCCACGTCCACGGAAACGCCACCTTTCACGGCGCCGGTGATCGTTCCGGCGATGGCGGCCTTATCGGCGAAAGCCTTCTCCAGCGACGACCAGTCCTTGGGCCGCTCCACTTTTAAGCGGGAAAGCTCGTAGTAGCCTTCGGGGTCGCGCCCCTTGATGGACACGGGCATCTTATCGCCGGGCTTTACGGAATCTCCGGCGGCCTGAAACTCAGCGACCGGAATAATGCCCTCGATCTTGTAGCCGATGTCCAGGAAAACCGATTCGCCGGAGATCGCAATTACAGTGCCTTCCAGCCCCTTCCCACCATCGTCGGACTTGTGGGAATGAGACTGTTCGTACTGAGAAAGGATGTCGCCGAATGACTCGGCGGGGTCGTTGGTGGTCTGGGATCCGGAGCGCGCAGCCGGGTCCTGGTCCAGGATGCTTGGGTTGGCCATGAGACGATATCCTTTATTGTGGCATAATCCCGACTGGGATATCACGCGTGCCCGTCAACCCCTTTCGCTCCTGGTGGAAGATGGTCCGGCCCGGCGATTTTGTCTGGCTGGCTGTTTTCGCGACACTCGTCGTCACCGCGCTCGAATACCCCTACACTTACTCCGATGGGGCAATCGCCGGCCCGTTCGAGTGGGTTCCTTTGATTGCCCTGGGCATAGCGCAAATTCTCGAACCCAAGATTCCGGCGCTGCCCTCCAAGACGAATCGCATCTTCTGGATCGTCCTGAAGGGCCTCCTGGGAGTGATCCTGTTGGCATACACAGGTGCGGGAGTCAGCAAGTATTGGCCCGTGCTTCTGCTGCCGGTGGTCTCCGCCGGCACATCCTTCGGGCTGGCCGGCACGCTTGTCTTTACCGCCATGGCCAGCGCCGCCATACTGGCCTTCCTACTCCATCCGCATGCCGAATTCTTCCCGGACTTGCGGGTTCGCATTGCTTTTTTGGTAATGGTCGGCAACTTGGTGACCACCCTGGCGCAAGATCTGCGGGTGCAGTCCGAGCGGCACCGCCGAACAGCCGAGCAATTGGCCGAGGCCAACGAGCGCATCCAACAAGCCGAGAAAGCCGCGCGCCGTTCCGACCGGCTGGCGGCGTTAGGCCAGCTCTCCGCCGGTCTGGCGCACGAACTGCGCAATCCGCTGGGCACCATCAAAGCATCGGCGGAATTGCTGCAACGCAACGTCAGCGCCGAGAACGAGGTGGCGCGCGAAATGGCAGGTTTCATCGCCTCCGAAGTGGACCGCACCAACTCCCTGGTCACGCGTTTCCTGCAATTCGCGAGGCCGCTCAAATTGCGCCGCGACAACGCCGATCTGAACCAGACGCTCGACCGCGCCATCGCCCAGGTGGAGCGCGAAGCCAAAGAAGCGGCCATCTACAGGAATTACGCGCCCGAGATCGCGCCCTTTCCCTTCGACGCCGAATTGATGGAGCGCGTGTTCTATAACCTGGTTCTCAATGCCGTGCAGGCTTCGCCCCCCGGCGGAGCGGTCAGTGTGAAAACGCGTGCTGCCGATGGGGGAGTGGAAATCGCGGTGATCGACCGCGGCGTGGGCATCGAGCCGCAACAACGCGACTCCATTTTCAATCCCTTTTTCACCACCAAGCCGGAAGGCGTGGGATTGGGCCTGGCGATCGTTTCCAAGATCGTCGACGAACACGGCGGTAAGATAACTGTGGAGAGTGAGCCGGGTAAGGGCAGCGTCTTTCACGTGCTGCTGCCGGTGCCCGCCGTAAGGGAAGAAACCGCTCCCTAACGGTCACGGCTCTGAGTCGACTGGTTCCGCATGAAAAAGCGCATTCTGATAGTGGAAGACGAAGAAAAACTGCGCCGCGTGATCGAGTTGCAACTGACGTCGGCGGGCTTCGACGTGGATAAAGCGGCGGCCGCCGAAGACGCGCTCAAGATCGTGGATCGCGCCGACCTGGTACTCACCGACCTGAAGCTACCCCACATGGACGGGCTGGAGTTTTTGGGCCTGATCCGGCGGCAGAATTCGCTGGTGCCGGTGATCATGATGACGGCTTACGGCACGGTGGAGACGGCGGTGGAAGCCATGAAGGCGGGCGCCACCGATTTCCTGCTCAAGCCGTTCTCGCTCGATCACCTGATGCAGGTGGTGAACAAAGGGCTCGAAATGCGCGCGCTGCGCGACGAGAATCGCCAGCTCAAGGCGGAACTGGGCCGGCGCTACGAGTTCGACAACATCATCGGCCGCAGCCCCGCGATGCAGGAGATCTTCGACACCGTGGAGCGAGTGGCGCCGACGCGGGCCACGGTCCTGCTGGCCGGCGAGAGCGGAGTGGGCAAGGACTTGGTGGCCCGCGCGATCCACTTCCATTCGCCGCGGCGCGATAAGCCGCTGGTGAAGATCAACTGCACCGCCATTCCCGAAAACCTGATGGAAAGCGAATTGTTCGGCTACGAAAAAGGCGCATTCACGGGGGCCAATACCAGCAAGCCGGGCAAGTTCGAACAGGCCGACACGGGCACGGTTTTCCTCGACGAGATCGGCGATGTGCCGGGACCCATCCAGGTGAAGCTGTTGCGGGTACTGCAGGAACGCGAGTTCGAACGGCTGGGAAGCAACGTGACGCGGCATATCGACGTGCGCGTGATCGCGGCCACCAACCAGGATCTGCGCGCGGCCCTGGAACAGGGAACCTTTCGCGAAGATCTGTACTACCGGCTGAACGTGGTGCCGCTCAACATTCCGGCGCTGCGCGAGCGCAAGCAGGACATTCCCTTTCTGGCCAACCATTTTGTAAAGAAGCTGGCGCCCGATACGGGTTGCCGCGTGGAGTCGATCACCGACGCCGCCATGGAAAAGCTGATGGGCTACCATTGGCCCGGCAACGTGCGCGAGTTGGAGAACGTGATCGAACGCAGCCTGGTGATGGCCAAAGGCACGGCGCTGGACGCCGCCGACATCAAACTGGAGAGCGCCCCGCGCGTCAAACCGCGGGACGAGACGCATTTTCTGCCCGAAGGCATGACTCTGGATGCTTACGAACAGGACATCATTCGCGAGGCCCTCCGCCGGGCCGACGGCAACAAAAGCCAGGCCGCGCGCTTGCTAGGGCTGACCCGCAACGCCCTTCGCTACCGGCTCACGCAGATGGGTCTGGAATCGTAGTCTCAGCGGCAGAGGCAGACGCGATCGCCGGTAAGGCTCAGGCTTCCGGCCAGGAATCCGTTGACGGCGTCGTTGATGGAGTGCGGTCCGCCCAGCACCAGCGGCTCAATCCCATTGGCTGCGAGGACGTCGGCAGCGCCTTGGCCGATGCCGCCGCACATTACGGCGTGGGAGCCGGCCAGCATGTCCACGAAGCCGGCGTGATTGCCGCAGGTATGGGTGGGCCGGCTGCGAAACGTGCCGGAAACGATGGCGCCGTCCTGAATTTCCAGGATCAGAAAGGCGGTGCTGCTGGCCAGGTGGTCGCAAACGGAGATGCCGTCGGTGGTGGCGATGGCGATTCGGGTAGGGGGCATGAAACTTTAAGGTAACTCATTGCGCGCCTTGGTGGGGGAGCGGCCGGGGGAAGAGGGTGCGCGACATGAAAGTGGAGGCTCTTCTTATTCTCAGCAAAAACCGCGAAAGCCGAGCGTACCTGGTACTTCAGGTAAGCCTGCGTGCATTTTCGGTAGCTCCGCACGATGGCGGGCCTGCCTCGCGGCACAGAAATGCGCCGAGTTCATCTGGAATAGTCGGCGCCTGAAATCGCGCCGCGGTCGTTTCCCACTTTCATGTCGCGCACCCTGTGGAAGACGGGATACATGTGCGGACTTGGCGGGCTGAAGCCGGCTGAAGCCCAATACTCTTCACTTAAGTATTTTGATGAGATCTGCATAATTCGTGTGGTCCGGTCGGTTTCGCCCGCGGATCACTGGGAACTTGGTTTGATTCCGTTTCACACCGC